>VOFI01000290.1_pt1 | contig 222001 bp, 228 predicted proteins | sample 5384131 | NCBI WGS metagenome assembly VOFI01 (sample SAMN12384728, study PRJNA508395) | human gut metagenome | isolation source: healthy gut H | host: Homo sapiens | reverse complement strand
GCGCGGATACGCTCGTTTTTCTGGACGGCCTTCCTCTTGGCAAACCGGAAGACGGGGAAGAGGCCCGTTCCATGCTCCGGATGCTCTCTGCACGGACGCACCACGTGTGCACGGCGGTTTCCATCCGGTCCCCCCCTGGGAGTGAAAGACTTGGCCGTGCTGACGGAAGTGACGTTCCGGGAGCTGAAGGAAGAGGACATCCGCCGCTACATGGAGCTGGTGAATGTGATGGACAAGGCCGGCTCCTACGCGTTCCAGGAACACGGGGAGATGATCATTTCCTCCGTGCGCGGAGATACGGACAACGTAATCGAGGCTTTCAATTTGGACGCCTCATATTTCTGATTAATGGAAGAAAGGATGTTCTCATATTGTTCCTTCAATTTCCGGGCATCCGGAGGCAGGGATTGGGCGCTTACAGTGGCCCAGGAAATTATTCCGCACAAAAATAATACAGCACAACTAATTCATTATAGATGCTGGATATAATATATCCAACATACAAAAATTCAAGAAAAAAAAGAATGATTTCCCTGCCGAGGATGCGGTTTCTCCGCAATCAAGAGGAAATCATTTTTCCGCCAGAAAACGGCTGAATTTGTTATAAAACGCCACAGGGAGCACGGCTTCTATCAGGGTGCCTTCCTCCACGTATTCCGTGGAGAGAACCTTCCCTTCACTGTGCATGGCGGCCGCCAGGTCGCTCCGGGTATAGGGAATCAGGAACCGCGCGCGCCGGACGCGGCTTTCCAGCATCTCCACGCAGGCGTTCAGCAGGTCTTCCGCGCCATGCCCCTCCTGCACGGACATGGGCACCACCCTGCCGTTGAAGTGGGGCTTCAACAGGGTTTCCAGCGTGTGGCGCTCTTCTTCCGGCACAAGGTCCACCTTGTTCAGGACCACGATCATGGGCTTGTCGCCCGCGCCCAGCTCGCCGAGCACTTCCAGCGTGGTTTCATAATGGCGCACGGCTTCCGGATCGGAGGCGTCCACCACCTGCACCAGGAAATCCGCCAGCACGGCTTCCTCCAGCGTGGATTTGAAAGCCTCCACCAGGCGGTGGGGAAGGTTGCGGATGAAGCCCACGGTATCCGTCAGCAGCAGGGGCTGCCCGTGGGGAAGTTCTATTTTCCGCGTCGTGGTGTCCAGCGTGGCAAAAAGCATGTCCTTCGCCATGACTTCGGAACCGGATACCAGGGAAAGCAGGGAGGATTTCCGGCATTGGTATAGCCCACGATGGCGGCCGTGGCTACGGCCTGGCGCTCCCGTTCCTTGCGCTGCGTGGCGCGCTGCCGGGTCACCAGGGCCAGTTCCTTCTGAATGGCTTCAATCCTGGCGCGCGCCAGGCGGCGGTCCACTTCAGTCTGTTTTCGCCCTCGCCCCTGGCGGCTCCGCCGCCGCCCTTGCCTCCTCCGGAACCGCCGCCCTGGCGGTCCAGGTGGTTCCACATGCGGGCCATGCGCGGCAGGGAATACTGCATGCGGGCCAGCTCCACCTGGAGGGTGGCCTCCCGCGTGCGTGCGCGCCGGGCAAAGATATCCAGAATGACCTCTTCACGGTCAATCACGCATTCGTCAATCAGCCGTTCCCATTCGCGCTGCTGGGAGGGGGAAAGCATGTTGTCAAACACCACGCAGTCCGCCCGGCAGTCCAGCGCCAATTGCTTTACTTCCTGGGCTTTTCCGGTGCCGCACAGGAATTTGGCGTGCATGTCCGGGACTTGATGAGGTGCTTGCCTGCAATGCTGATGCCGAGGTTGGTGACAAGGTCTTCCAGCTCGTCCAGCATGGCCTGTTTTTCCCTGGCCTCGGAAGGGTCGAAGTAGATGGAAACGAGCATGGCTCGCTCCACCATTTCCGGCTTTTCACGAATTTCAAACATATTCAAGCAGTTAACGGAATTGCTTGCTGGAGGTGGGCTGGTAGTCCTTCAGCGCGAAGTCCGCGTGTTTGTGACAGTCACAACCGCATGAAGAGAGGATGCCGGCCACGCATGCCAGCGTCAAAAAGCTGATCAGTCTCATGCGGCTATGAGACCTGTACGGAGTATCCTAGGCAAGCAAATTTTACTTCATCACGCCTACTTTTCCGCAAAACCGGCGCAGGGTTCCTTTTCCAGACGGGACTTTTCCACCGTCGGCACGGCCTTCCCGCCCTCCTCCGGCCAAGAGCCTGCCGGAATTAATCCGATTCTTCACCGTCTTCCGGGGGCGTCTCCTCCGCGTCCAAACCGCTCATCCACAGGTTCCATTTTTCAATGAAGGCGCGGTCCATCTGGAGCAGCGCATTTTCCTGCTGGGCGGGGGAAATGGTCTCCGTCAGACTGCCGAAAATAAGCAGCGGCTTGGAATACGCATCCGCCAGGGGGGAGAATTCCGCAGGCTGCTTCTGGCGGCATTCCCGCGCCAGGGCATACAGGGAGTTGAACGGTAGCTCGTTCCAGCTGACCTGGTACGCATCACTGCCTTCCCGGCTGTCCTGCGGTTCCACAGTCAGCAGATGCCCCTTCATCCCTGTCAGGCGCACCTTGGAGCCGTCTTTCAGCACCAGGGGTTTTCCAGGTTTCTTTTCCAGGAGAGCGGGCAGAATTTTCTCCATGCGGGTGAACAGGGGCAGCATTTGATCCGTCATTTCCCGGCCAGCGCTTTTTGTCTTTCCTCCTCCTTTTTCCTCTCAGCCATCTTCACGGCTTCCGCCGCCTCCCCAGTCACGGGCTGTCTGGTACTGCATTCTCAAATGGTCCAGCATTCCTTCCAGCGCAGCATAGGCTGGAGGCATCGCGGACACTTCCCCCGATCATCATCTGTTCCCGCAGGAAGTCTGCGGCGGACCGTTTGGCCTCCACTTCCGCCACCGTCTTTTCCGGCATGTCCTGAAGGCGTTTCAGGCGTTCGTACTGGTCCGTATATCTCTTGAGGTTGTTGAGCCAGGCGGAAGCCAGCTCACGGACGTTCCTGTCCCGGTCGTCCGCCGCATCGGCCGCCACCTTGTCCAGAAAAAACGCCGTATTCCGGCCATTTACCGGCAAAGTACCAGGATTTGACCAGTCCCCGGAACTCAAGTACATGACCAGGTTGCCGACGTCCCTGGAGCGTTCCAGTTCCGCAGGGTCCTTGCAGGCCTCCACCTTCCTGCTCAGCTCTTCCAGGCGCTCCACCCCTTCCGGGAACTGGCCGCGCGTCCACATGCCCAGAACCTGGTTCAGACCGGCCCAGAGTGAGGTGGAAAGGGGCAGTCCGGCTGGTCCGCCAGATCCCCGAACATGGCGGCGGCTTTCACCAGGTCTCCCCGGTTCAGGGATTCCTGGGCTTCATTGAACAGCTTGCCGAAGCGGATGCTGCGCTCCAGCCGCGATTCCGCCGCAGCCGTGTCCTCCGGGGTAGTGCCCGTTCCCGCCGTAGGAGTGAGCGCCGGAGGGGTGTTCCCGGGGAAGCGCCCCTCCCTTCTGCCATGCCGCCCAGCCCCAGATGCCGGCATTTCCTGCGGCGGACGCGCCGCGCCTCCGCCGCGCGCCGTTCCGACCAGGTGAGGCCGGATTCCTGCATGGCCAGGGTGTATTCCTCCAGGGCCTGTTCCACGGCATCCATCAATTCCGGATAGGAGGAGAACCTGTCTTCCCTGTCAAAAGCCATCAGCCTGTCCACGATGAAGCAGGTCATGGGGGAGACGTCATTGACCACCTGTTCCAGGCGGGGAAGGTTTTTCTTGGTCTCCAGAAGGACATCGGAAGACTGGGAAGCGTCCACGCGGGGGGGAGCGCCCACCAGCAAATGGTACATGGTGGCTCCCAGCGCGTACATGTCCGTCCGGAAGTCTTCTTCTCCCCTCAGCAGCGTTTCCGGAGCTGCGTAATAGGGAGTGACCCATATTTCCCGCTCCACGTCGGATTCACTGTGCAGCAGGGAGAGGCCGAAGTCCACGATCTTGGCGACTCCGTCAGGAGACTGGAGAACGTTGGCGGGCTTGATGTCCCTGTGCATGAGGCCCGCGTTCCAGGCGGCGTCCAGGCCGCGCACGATATCCAGCGTCAGGCGTAGCACCTTGTCCTCCGGCACGCGTTCTTCCGCGGTAATCAGGGCATCCAGGCCGCTGCCCTCCACCAGTTCCATGGCAATGTAAAAAAGGCCCTGGTCGCGCCCCACGGCATAAATCTGCACTAGGTTTTCATGGGAAACCCGCGCCATGATCTGGGCCTCCCGTTCAAAGCGTTCACTGCGCAGGGCATCCCCGGCATAGGTGTCATTCAGCACCTTCAGGGCCACCTCCCGCCCCAGCACGGAATCTTCCGCCCGGTATACCACGCTCATGCCGCCTTTTCCCAGTTTTCCGGTAATCCGGTAGGGGCCCATGCGCGTTTTCACGCGCGTCAGCGCCTGGCAGCCCGGACAGATGGCGTTGGCATACGGAGGCAGTTGGGAAACGTCCATGGCCTGCCCGCATTCCGGGCAATGAACAATGTTGTCTTGCTGGGGATTCATGAACGCAGGGCGTCGGGGCGGGAATCGGAAAAAGGAGGGGCGGGAATCCGGCGCGGCAGAGGCTGTTCAGCGCATCCGGCAAAAGTCCCCCTCCGGATATGAGCAGGGAGGGACCCCATACAGGGTCCCTCCCGCAAATTTCATTCCTCCTGTCAGGAGAGGGCCGGCAGGGAAGCGGCGGCTACGGCCTGGCCGTGGCGCTTGGTCTTTTTTCATCCGGCACGCGGAGCTGGATCTTCAGCTCGGGGGAATTCGGTGCGCAGCACTTCCTCCGCCTTGTCCGATCTGGCCGCCGTCTCCGGAAGCCACACGGCCCAGGAAGAGCAGGTTGCGGATATCATAGAACCTGGCGTAGTGGGCAATGGCATAGCCGAAGTGCACGCCGATGGTTTCATAAATCTTGCGGGCGCGTTCGTCGCCTTCCGCCATGGCGGCCTGAACCTTTTTGAGCTGTTCCGGGAAGGGCATGCCTTCAAACTGGAAGCCGGCGCGGGGAGCCAGACGGGCGGCCTGCTGGGAGAAGTAGAGGGCGCCTACGCCCATGTCCTTGGACCATTCGTCCACGCCGCCTTCTTCCGAGTAATCCACGGGAGCGAAGGCCAGTTCATTCAGCCAGGGCTTGATGTGGCCTTCCGGGTCCACGTAGCCGGCGGCTTCGGATGTGCCCATGGCTACGCCGAGCACGGCGTTGTCGTTCATGCCCATGGCTCCGGCGAGGGCGGTGACTTCACCGTCGTTCACCACTTCAAAGGGGATGTTGTTCCACTTTTCCTTCTGGAGGGTGCGGAACACCTTGCCGAGGGTCTTTTCAATGTCTTCCTGGCTGACGCCGCGGAACAGGGAGGAGGTGCGCACCTCGCTGTTGATGATGACGCCGGCGGAGGAACCGCCGATGGCGTCCACCCGCGGAAGGTGGGCTGCGGCGCGTTCCAGGGAGTCCTGGATGCCTTCAATGTGGTACTGGGGATCCTTCTGGAAATAGGGGTCCCAGACCACTTCTTCGGAATACACCACTTCTCCGTTCACCACGGCGGCGCATTTGCGGTCGGAACCGCCCAGGTCGAAGCCGATGCGGTAGCCGTCCAGGTTGCGGCCCAGGGTCATGGAGCCGGAATATTCCTCAGGCAGTTCTTCCACGGACACCTTCTTCACTTCAATGGGGGAGCCGTAAATCTTCTTGCCGATGAAATCCCAGTCGAATTCGCGGGCGCCGCCCTTGCAGTAGCGGGAGGCCAGCATGTCCGCAATAGCGTCATCCCCGGCGACGAGGATGATATTGCCGCCCTTCTGCCACAGCAGGAATTTCACGATGCGTTCCACATAGGTCTCATTCAGGGCAACGTTTTCTCCGGTGTGGGGAAGGAGCTTGCCGGACCAGCGGAAGCAGGTCCCGTCATTGCGGGTCAGAGCGATGTCCACTTGATGAGAAGCGGGATCGGCGGCGGCTTTGGCCTCAAAGGCTTGATTCCAAAGAACGGCCGGCACGAAGCCGGGGTCCAGCACAGGCGTGATTTTGGGTTGAATATTCATGGCAATAATCCGTTGGAAATGTAGCATACCCGCTTTTCTTTGAAAAGTATTCATTCCCTTCCTTCATGATTTTTTTTTGCGGAGTACGGGGCGATAGCTCACTTTCTGCTGGAAAATCACCGTGTTTTCACTAAAGAAGCAGGTGTCCTTATTCCGGCGTGGCGCTCCGGAAGGGCGGCCTATTCCACGCATACCTGTTTCATGAATGAATTAACGGACCAGCTTATTACCCTGTTCTCCTCCGCCCTGATTGCCGTCATGTTCATCGCCGTGGCGGTGGGCATCTTCCGCCAGGCCCATGCGCCGAACATCCAGCGCCCCCTGAAATGGCACATCCCCGTGGACCATCTGGACATGCTGGACATCGCCATGTGCGGCATCATCGTCCTGTACTTCAGCCTGGGCGCCCTGATGGCTGCGGCCACGCCTCCGGGAGCCTCCGCTCCGCCCACCACTACAAACATGGAGCTGGACGGCTACAAGATTTTCAACGGCACCTGCCTGAACCTCATCCTGGCCTTCGTCCTGCTGGTGCGCATGTTCCACACAGGCAGAATGGAGGCGCTAGGGCTGAAAAAACATTCCCTGAAAGCCCTTCTTTATGCCCCCGTGGCGGGCTATCTGCTGGTGCTGGTCATCCACTTCCTGCTGGACAGGGCGGGCCTGTTCCAGTGGATTGAACAGGTCACGCACGCTCCGGCGGAGCAGTCCATCGTCTCCGTGCTGCGGCATTCCAGCGATATTCCCCTGGTTGTGGTCATCTGCTTCAGCGCCGCCATCGCGGCCCCGCTGGTGGAGGAACTCATCTTCCGCGGCTACCTGTACCCAATCATGAAAAAAAAGTACACGGGCGCCTGGTTTGCGCTGGTCACCACGTCCCTGCTCTTCGGCATCATCCACGTCAGCCTGGTGCCCTTCATTCCGCTGGCAATCTTCGGGGCCATGCTGGTGCTGCTGTACGAATACACGGGCTCCATCTGGACGCCCATCATCGCCCACTGCATTTTTAACACCGCCACTCTCATCAACATCCTGTATCCCGGCGTTCTCCTTCCCTATGGAACCTGATCCCACCATCCGGCAGACGGGGAGGACGCGCTGGTGGCCCGGCTCCTGCCCCTGATGCCCTCCAACGCCTTCCTGGTCACGGGACCGGGGGACGCTTGCGCCGTGACCCGGAGCCCGGAAACCGTCAATTGCTCCTGAAAACGGACTGCGTGGTGGAAGGCATGCACTTCCTGCCTGGAACGGATCCCGAACTGATCGGCAGGAAGGCGCTGGCTAGGGCCGTCTCAGACATAGCGGCCATGGGCGGCACACCGCTTCACGCGCTGGTGACCCTGTTCGTGCATGCGGACCGCCCCGTCTCCCAGGTGGAAGGAATTTACCGGGGAATGGGACGGCTGGCACGGCAATTCGGCATCAGCATTGCCGGAGGGGAAAGCTCCGGACTGCCGGCAGACGGCCTCATCATCAGCGTGGCCCTCACCGGAGAGGTTGCGGAAGGGAAAGCCGTCCTGCGCAGCACGGCGCGCGCGGGAGACCTGCTCGCCGTCACGGGCGTGCTCGGCGGCAGCTTTCCCACGGGGCACCATCTTTCCTTCATTCCACGGGTCAGGGAGGGCGGCGTACTGGCCGCCTCCGGCTTGGCCACCGCCATGATGGACCTTTCCGACGGTCTGGGAACCGACCTTCCACGGCTGGCCGCGGCCTCCGGACTGGGATTCCGCATTCATGCAGAACTCCTTCCCGTGCGCCCGGGCTTCACCGCGGCGCAGGCCGCAGGAGACGGGGAGGATTACGAGCTGCTGGTCACGTTCCGTCCCGGCGACCGGGAGCGGGTTGCCCGGCTGGCCGCGGAGCATTTCCCGGAAACGCCCTTCACCGTTATCGGGGAAATGACGACGGAACCCTCCTCCGCCCTTCCGTCAGGCTACAGGCATTTCAACTAGCCGGATAAGGGAAAAACCGGACCGGAAACCGGCAAAAAACGCCTGCGGAACTATTCCGCCGCCTTCTCCTCTTCCCTCTCCCGCTGCATATAGGGCAGCAGCTGTTCGTACGTGTCCTTCCCCATGTAGCGCTTGATGGAACGCTCCGGAGACTTGAAAATGTCCACCAGGATCAGGCAGTCCAGCACATCGCCGAAATGCTTGTCCACGCTGAAGGACAGGATTTTTCCGTTCAGCTTCAGGTACTGGCGCAGCAGCACGGGAATTCCCTTGCCGTCCTCCTCAATGTCCGCCACGAGCTGGGAGAGCCCCTGGGCGTCCGTCAGGCCAATGGGCAGGATATAGGATTCCGACCTTTTCAGGTCCGCCTTGCGGGGCGGATTGTAGGCTTTCACCTCATGCACCAGCACGGAGTCCATTTCATGCGCCTTCAGGTAGGAGACGATGAGGGCACGGGAAAGGTTGGTGTAATCACGGGAGATGCTTACCGTGCCGAACAGGTAGCGGTAATGGTGGTTGCGGGCCATGAACTGGCCGATGCCCTCCCAGATGAAGCCGAGGGCCAGCGGCCTTTTCTGGTATTCCGGCACGATGAAGGCGCGTCCCATTTCCAGGGAGCGGTCCAGCACCTTCAGGGCGGCGGGGGTAAAGGAGAAATATTCCCCGTTATACAGCCCTTTCACGCCGTAGCGGGCGATGATCTTGTCCGTCTCCCCATGCGGTAGGCCCCTGCAATCTTCCGGTGGGTCCTGTCCCACAGGAACAGGTGCTTGTAATGGTTGTCGTACGTGTCCAGGTCGCACGCCTTGCCGGAGCCCTCCCCCACCTGGCGGAAGGTGTATTCCCTCAAGCGCCCTATTTCAATCAGGATATTGGGGATTTGCAGGGCGTCCGCCACGTACACGTCCCAGTCTCCGTTCTCCTGGCGGGCATGCAGGCATTCCGCGGGCAGTGCGTCAATCTCCGCCTGCATGTCCTGCACGGAAACGGGCGGAATCAGTGCGGCCATCTTCGCCTTCCGGTCCTTCCTGTGCACATGGGGACGGCGGCTCTTTTCATAACTCTTGCCCAGCAGGTAGGTGCGCAGGCGCAGATGGGAAACCATGGCTTCATCGGAATCATACTGCCCAAGCTGGCTGAACGGAATGGGCTTGCCCACCACGATGCGGTGCGTACGGCGCCCGTCACGCCCCACTTCACGGGGAAGGAAAGCCACGCGCGCCTTGCGGTTGATGAGGGAAACGCCCTGGAACAGCAGACTGTTGCGCCCCGGAAAATGCACGGGAACCACCGTCGCCTTCGTCATGCGGATGATGGCGGCGATGTTCGCGTTCCAGGGATCGTCCGTCACCCTCTTGTGGGCCAGGGAAAAGCTGGAGGCCGTGCCGGCGGGGAAAATGCCCAGCACGCCGCCCTTCCGCAGCCAGGAGATCATCTTGCGCATGCCGGAGAGATTCTTGCGCTTGGCGTTCTCATCCTCGTACACGTCCACCTTGATCAGCCAGGGTTCCAACTCCTGCAGGGAAAGCTGTTCGTTCGCCAGAATGCGGACGTCCTCCCTCACGCGGGTGAGCAGCTCTCCGAACATGATGCCGTCCGACAGGCCGTGCGGATGGTTGGCGACCACGACCACCGGCCCTTTCTTGGGGATATTTTCCAGATCCCCCGGGCGCAGTTGCAGCTTCAGGTTCAAATGTCTGGAAGCAAGCTGGAAGAAATTCTCCGGAGAACCGGATTCCTTGTCGCGCACGATCTTGTCGTACGCCTTGTTCAAGCGTTCCAGGCCCAGCAACTTTTCGGCGGACGCGGCCACCAGGGCGGGAAGGCGCGTATTCTCGTCCAAAATGTCTCTGATGTCCACCATCTTCGGGTGTTTGAGTTGGGCCATGCCCCGCTGTATAACGGATTTACAGGAAAAAGTGAAACTCTTTTTGCACGGGCCGCCGGAACGCAGTCTTGATTTCCACGGGGCGCAAAGCTACAATCCAAGCGGCTTTAGCCCCCATTTCCAACATAGAAGACACTCATGCATCCAGCCATCGCCATTGACGGTCCCGCCGCATCCGGAAAATCCACCGTCGCCAAGCTCATCGCGGACCGCCTCGGCTACACGTTCATCAACACCGGGGCCATGTACCGGGCCGTCACCTGGTACATGCTGGAACAGGGCATCGACCCTGCGGACACGGCCGCCGTGCTGGAAGCGCTGTCCTCCGTTCCCCTCTCCTTCGGAAAGGACGGCAGCCGCTCCGTGGTCCTGTGCGGGGAACGCGTGCTGGGTGAAGAACTCACGCGCCCGCAGGTTAACGACCACGTCTCCACCATCGCGGCCATTCCGGAAGTGCGCTCCCTGCTGGTAGAACGGCAGCGGGAATACAACCGCCGGGAACCCGTGGTAATGGAAGGCAGGGACATAGGCACCGTGGTATTTCCGGACACGCCGTTCAAGTACTTCGTCACCGCCTCCGAGGAAGTGAGGGCCTCCCCGCCGCGCCGCGGAAGGCCTGACGGACTCCATTGCGGAACGGGACCGCAAGGACTCCTCCCGCGCCACCGCCCCGCTGGCCCAGGCTCCGGACGCCCTGCTGGTGGATACGTCAGACATGACGATCGACCAGGTCGTCCGTTTCATTACCGACAACATTCAACAAAAACTCTCCGCCAGATGAACTCCTTCTACTGGGTTTTCTACACGCTCTTTAAAAGCATTTCCAAAGCCTTCTTTTCCTGGAAAGTCGTCAACCGGGAAAAGCTCATTGAAGACGGCCCCGTGCTCATCGTCAGCAACCACCAGAGCTTTCTGGACCCGCCCATGCTGGGCATCTCCTATGAGGACGGCATCTATTTCTTTGCCCGCAAGACCCTGTTCCAGGGCATCTTCAAATGGGCTCTTCCGCTCTGCCTGGCCATCCCGATCGACCAGGAAAACCCGGACGCCGCCAGCCTCAAGCACGTCATCCGCCTGCTGAAATCCGGCAAGCGCGTGCTCGTCTTCCCGGAAGGTTCCCGCACTCCGGACGGTGAAATCCACGACGGCATGGGGGGCATCGGCCTCATTCTGAGCAAGACGAAGGTTCCCGTGCAGCCCCTGCGCATCAGCGGAGCGTATGAAGCCTTCCCCATCGGCGCCCGCTTCCCCAAACTCCACCCCGTCACGGTCACGGTGGGGGATCCCATCCCCTTCACTCCGGCGGAACTTAACGCCAGGGGAAAAGAGGCGTACCAGCATTTGACGGACAGGATCATGGACGCCATCCGCGCCCTCCCTGCGGAATAATCCCTCCTTCCCCTGCCCCATGATCTCCAGGCTGAAATTAATGGACTTCCGCTGCTACGGAAGCTTCTCCTGGCAGATTCCGCAGCAGGGGGCCATCATCCTGGGAAACAACGCGCAGGGAAAAACCAGCCTGCTGGAAGCCGTCTGCTTCCTGCTGCGCCTGCAATCCCCGCGCACCGCCCGGCCCGGCCCGCTGGCCGCTCACGGAAAGCAGGCCTTCGGCATCCGCGGAGAGCTGCCGGGGCAGGCCCGGCGCATCTTGTGGACCCCGGACGCTCCGGACCTCCGCGTCAACGGAGAGCCGCGCAAGGACCAGCGCAGCTATCTGGCGGACAGCTACCCCGTGGTATGGATGGGGAATGACGATCTTTCCCTGGTGCAGGCCGGAGCGGACGCCCGCAGAAAATACATGGACTTTCTGGGCAGCCAGTGGCACCCCGGCTACAGGCTGGCCCTGTTCAGCTACCGGAGGGCGCTGAAAACGCGCAACTACCTGCTCAAGCACAGGCACAGGGACAAGCTGCAGCTGGACGCCTACACGCGCCAGCTGGCCCTGCACGGCACGGAACTGAAAAGCCTGCGCGCCAGCCTGCTGACGCTGCTGGCCCCCCACATCACCCTCGCCTACCGCAGCATCGGCGGACGGGAGGAACAGGTGGCCGTGGCCTACCGCGCCTCGGAGGAAGGGGACCTGTATGAACGGCTGTGCGCCGCCGTGGACCGGGACATCCGGTACGGGCAAACCCAGAACGGCCCCCACCGGGACGACCTGGACATCACGCTGAACGGCAGGAGCGCCGCACAGTTCGCCTCTGAAGGGCAGCAGCGCACCATCGCCATCTCCATGAAGCTGGCCCAATCCTCCCTGCTCACGGAAGAAACGGGGCATACGCCCATCCACCTGATTGACGACGTCTTCGGGGAGCTGGACCCCACGCGCCGGGTGGCCTTTCTGCAATCGCTCCCGGCGGACGCGCAAAGCCTCATCACCACCACCCATCTGGACTGGCTGCACGATACCCCGTGCCCCCTGCCGTCCTTCCGGCTGGAGGATTCCACGCTCAAACCGCTCTAAACAAACTGAGGAGAATCACGATAAACAAGAATTCACCCCGGCGGCATTTCCGGCACGTTATTCCTTCACCCAAACGTTCAGAATCTCCACGATGTACATCTTGTGGAAATCCCGCGCGGCGTACCACTCCGGTACAATGGTCTTGTCCAGAAAGGCTTCCGGATTGAGAGCCTCCGCATAAAGCTTGCGGCATTCCAGCACCAGGCGCGCTTCCGTAAAACTCACGTTGCCGTTCTCCGTCGCATACGGCGTCAGTCCGGAGGCGGCCACCTTGTCCGTATCCCGTCCGCTCGTGGTGCCGCAAACAGTCAGCGCCTTGTGGTACTCATGGCTGAAGAAGGAAAGCGTGAACTCCTCCCCGGCCTCAATGAAGCCGAAGGTATGGCGCTGGGGACGGATAACCACGAATGCCACGGGCTTCTTCCACATGAAGCCCAGGCCGCCCCAGCTGGCCGTCATCATATTGAAATGCTCCGGCGTTCCAGCCGTCACCAGCATCCAGTCGTGCCCGATCAACTGCATGGCGTTATCCCGAATCTCCTTTGGATCAATCTTTTTCATCGCGGTCTCTAACGTTCGTTCGCGTACCATCCTACACCTCTCCAGCCATATGTCAAAGCCGCGGAGCGGCTGGGATGACGCGGAAAAGGCGTGCCCCGCCCTGCCGGAAACACCCTTCCTTTGGAGTTGCATTTCCGAATTGGCGGCCCTAGCATTTCCGGGATGAACTATACCGCGCTGGAAGACAAGCTGGGTTACCGTTTCAAAAACCCGGACCTGCTCGTGCAGGCCCTCACCCACCCCAGCACGGACAGCAAGCCGGAAACGCGCCGGACATATGAACGGCTGGAATTCCTGGGCGACGCCATTTTACAGCTTGCCGTCACACAGTACCTTTACCGCCACATGCCCCAGTCTCCGGAAGGGGAGCTGACCCAATTGCGCGCCCGCACCGTCAGCCGCGCCAATCTGGGCAAATACGGCTTCATCCTGGGGCTGGACAAATATATTGCCCTGGGAAAAGGGGAGGAACGGGCCGGAGGACGGGGAAAAAACTCCATCATCGCCAACACGTTTGAATCCGTCTTCGGGGCCATGTCGCTGGACTCCGACTATGAAACGGCCAAGACCGTGGCCCTGCGCGTTCTTCATGAAGCGCTGGACTGCGGCCAGCCACCCCAAGGAAATCAATCCCAAGGGGAACTCCAGGCCATTCTTCAGGACATCCTGCCCGAAACTCCTTCCTATGAAACGGAAGAAAAAGGGCAGGGGACGCCGAAAACCGTTTTCACTCCCGCGTTTTCTGGCATGGACACGCCATCGGTTCCGGCCATGGAGCCAGCAAGCGGAAGGCGGAAGTGGGCGCCGCCACGGACGCCCTGGCCGCCAAAGCATGGCTCCGCATTACCGTGTAACCTTCAATGGGACGGGTGGCTATTTTGTCACCCTTAAGCCTTGGACAGCCCTGTGGCTGGTTTGATAGACAGAAGCCGTCTCCGTGAGGAAGAACCTTCCCCGGAAGACCTTCTCACAGACACACACCAACCATAGAAAACAAATGAAAACCTATACTCTCCCCGTCATCGGCATCATGACTCTCGGAGCCGCCGCCTTTGCCGCCGCCACGCCTTCCACCGGAGACGTTCTGCTGGCCCGCGACAGCTTTTCCACCTGCAAATGGCTCGGCGAACGTTTCAAGTGGTTCAATGCGGAACGGGATCACAAGAATCCCTACATCCAGGAATTCAACGTTTCCCTGCGCATGCAGTACGGACTGGACTGGATTGACCCGAACGGCGAAGGGCGCGTGATGGGTGAAAAGGAAGGCAACGGCCGCCGCTTCAACGACGAATGGCGCCGCTTCCGCGCCGGCTTCAACATGAAGTTCCTGAAAAACTTCAAGCTCAACAACGTCTGGAACATCGGCGGCATGGACGGTCTGGAAAGCTACAACGCGAAAACCAACACCTGGGACACCTCCGACCTGACCTACTCCCTGTATGAACTGAATCTGGAATACAAGGGGGGCCCCGTCACCTACGCCATCGGCAAAATGAAGCCGCGCATCACCGGAGAATACCGCACCTCCTCCTCCGCCATCCTGACCATTGAACGCTCCATGCTGGTCAACCAGCTCCGCTCGGAAACCAACTACGGGTTCCAGGTGAACAATTCCGATAAGAATGACAAGCTCGGCTGGGCCGCGGGCATCTGGATGAACGGCAACGGAGGAACCGGAACCGGCACGTTCAACAACCGCATTGAACCCGCCTTCAACTCCCGGGACAACTGCTTCGTCACCGGCACGCTCAGCTATGATACGTCCAACGACGTTTTCCTGAAAAAAAGCCGCCTGTGGCTGGATTACGCCCATAACTTCACCAACTGGGGCGACGACGCACAAAACAAGGCGTATGAAAAGCTCACCGGCTACGGCTTCAAATCCAAATACCAGGGCACCGGCGCCAAGGACGTGGTGGCGCTGACCTGGGAAGGCTCCCAGGGGGATTTCTCCCTGATGACGGAAGTGATGGCCGGCTTCAACGTCATTGGCATGAAGGCAGGGGCTGAAAACGTCTTCGGCGTGACCATCATGCCGTCCTATAAATTCACCCCCAACTGGGAAGGCGTGGTCCGCTACCAGATGGCGGCGGGCAGCAACGCCGTGAAATGGGAAAAGCGCTATACGCAGAACTCTACCTATTCCGGCACTTCCGACTGCATGCAGGCCCTGTACCTGGGCGTCAACTACTACATTTTCGAATGCAACCCGAACATGGCCAAGATTATGGCGGGCGTTGAATACGCCCACTCCAACGGCACGGACGCCAGCAAGCAGAAAGGCTTCACCGGCTGGAGCTACAACATTGCCTTCCGCACCAATTTCTAAACTGCCGGACGGCATCATTCCGTCAATGTATGGCCGCCTCCATTCAGGGGCGGCCATTTTTTATGGAGGAAAAACCCACGTGGCAGTTCCCCCAGAAGACGGCGGCCGTCATTTCCGTAATGCCTTCCATATTCAAATACCTGGTCCTTAACAAATCAGAAGAAGCATGCCCCATTTCCATCTGCAATACATGCAGATTCTTGAAATGCCTGGCAAAATAACTGGCGAACGTATGCCTTAAAATATCCGCAGTCCATTTCTTCTCCTTCCCGTCCCACCCGGCCAGACGCCTCAACGCCCTCCACTTCGCCGGCCAGTTATACGGGCACACGCTTCCTGTCCCGAATCCCATGGCTGCAGCTCGTTCCAGCAGGTTTCTCAAAACCGGCCGGATCGTCACGATGCGAGCTCCTCCCGTTTTGCTGTGCCTCGCCTTCAAGGAAACCATGCCCTCCCGTAAATTAATCTGCGCCCAATCCAGGCGCCTCACCTCCTCCGGACGAATACCGGCATACAGCATAAGCCCAATAGCGGCCAGGCACGCCCCGTTGGCATACTCCGCCGCCACCGTCAGCAACCGGTGCATTTCTTCCAGGGACAGCACGGGAATGGGGTTCTCCTGCAGCCTTGGAAGGTCTACATACGCCACCGGGTTTTCCCGGCACCAGCCGCGTTTCACAGCTGTTCCGAAAACACCGCTAAGCACCAACCGGGCCTTATGCCTCTGCCTGAGGGTTCCAAATGATTTTTCCAGCCAGGCACGGCATTCCTGGGGCGTGATGAAGCGTACAGGCCTCCGGGCCATTTCCGGACAGCACCTTAGCAGACGCCGGCTGATATAACGGAAATCATCCCTGGTTCTTTTCCTCCGGTCATGCCGGGCCTCCATGGCCTCATCCACGGCTCTCCTGAACGCCACGGTTTTTCTTCTGGCAATTAAAGCCTCCTCTCCCAGACGGATGCATTCCCTCGCTCTCTTCCGGCGACCGCCGCGCCCCCTGCTGGCCTGTAGCAATTCATGCGCCAGCTGGGCGGCTTCTACCACATCCAGCCCTGTTTTTCTTAAAATGGCCAGAGCCGCATGGTCCATTTCTGATATTTCCTCTTTCATTCCATCTATTTTGCCGCGGGTTCAGAATCCGCAGTCAAGTAAAAATAGTACTTTATTAATCAAAAGGTTCAGTGATTCCATCCTATTACCCTTCACCGCACCGCCATCCCGGTAATTCTTTTCCAAACCGTTTAATGACAAAGAGGACGCAGGAATTTCTATACGGATTCTGAATTCGCTATCCGTCAACACAGGCCTTCTCTTTTGGGCATCCGCGGTTGCATGACGCCGCATGAAACCTCCCATAAGGAGAAGGCCTGTCAAACCAATTAATTGAAATCCAATAATGAAAAACCTCCTCATCCTGCTCTCATCCTCCGCCCTGCTTTGCAGCTGCGGCGGCCTCACAAACCACCCCACGGGACTGGTATATGCCAACGTATCAGACCCCATCGCCGCTACCAATTCGTCCGGATCCCGCACCGGGGTAGCTACGGCTACTTCATACCTCGGCCTGGTTGCCGTGGGCGATTCCTCCATCTCCGCCGCCAAGGCCCAGGGAGGCATCAGCACGGTCTCCAGCGTGGACGTCAAGCGTGAAAACATCCTTGGCGTAGTCAGCAAGTACACCACCACCGTCAAAGGCAACTAATCCTCTTGCGGTGTCTTCATACAGCCGTGCGTCAAAAGGCGCACGGCACTCTTCCTATCTGCTTTTCCTTTTTTACTTCCTGCAATCCTTTATTTTTCCGGTTATGAAAAATTCACCTGCCTTACACTCTCCGCAGACTACTGCTCTCCCTGCTCCTTCCGGTCGCTGGCACATCCGTGTCCATGGGAACCGACCTTTTCCAAAACTATGAAGAAACGCTGTCTTTCAACGATGGAAGACATCGCTTTGTATATGATTTCAATTACTCATACGATCCTCCTACATTATTTTTATCTTTTCAGAATAACAAAGCCATAGAATTTCTCAATAACAACATCAATGGAAGTGGTGGAGCCATTTCTATAGCTACTTCCTGGTCCGATGGTTCCAAAGGACAAGCGGAATTCCTGAATAACGAAGGCCCCATCAGATTTATCAACAACACTGCAACAAGCACTGGGGGAGCAATAGAGGGCGGATCTCTGAAGCTGACGTTTAAAAACAATCTCGGAGATATCCTCTTTGAATCCAATCACGCTGGTCATTCCGGAGGCGCTATTTACGGAAGAACAGGAAATGATTTTACATTTAAAGACAATAACAACGTCATTTTCCTGAATAACTCGGCCGATATATACGGAGGAGCCATCTATACCACTGGAACCATCAATTTTGACGGAAACAACCAGGTTCATTTTACCGGCAACAGTTCCCAATTCGCGGGAGCTATCTACGCCTCTTCCCTAAACATTGCCAACACCAAAGGGGAAGTGAAATTTAATGGTAACCACAGTAAAGGTAGTGACGATATCGGAGGGGGGGCCCTCTATATTCGTCGTGAAAGTGGCTCCAAGGCATCCCATTTCGATCTTGCCGGCAATGCATCTGTCCTATTTGAAAATAATACAGCAGCAGGTAGCGGCGGCGCTATTTATCTTACTGGAAATGGCGCAATTGTCGACAATCCTGTATTCCAGAAAAACACACAATTGTCTTTCATCGTGAACTCCTCGGGAAACGATGGTGGAGCTATCGCAGAAGCAGGCAACGATGGAAGCACACTTATCTTCAAGGAAAACGGAACTGTCCTTTTTGAGAACAACACAGCAAAAGGATTGGGGGGAGCCATATCTGCCAGTTTCCTCTCTATCACGGGAAATAAAACGGTCTCTTTCACGGGAAACAGCTCCGGAACTGCAGGCGGAGCTATCTCCGGCAACGGCGGAACCATTTCCATTGTAAACAATGAAACCGTTGAATTCCGAGGAAATTATGTGAAACAATATGATGGAGAAGGAATTCTCACCGGCGGCGTACTCAATAGTATTGGACGCCCAAAAAATGGGAGCCTTTCAATTGAACTTTCCACCCGGCCAGATGGCGGAACAATCACCTTCTACGACCCCGTCAGGGAGACATCAGAGGTTGATTCCTATCTGAACCGCTATGAAGATAGTGACGGCAATACTGTAACAGGAAGCGGAGCTATTGTGTTTTCCGGCCTTCATGCAGAGGAGGAGCTGAAGAATATTTTCGTAACTCTGGGATTGGATTCTACCGGGGAAAATTTTCAGAATTGCCTGAAAGAATCCCTGACATCTTCCATGAAAATCGGCGGCAACCTCACTCTCCATGGAGGATCCCTGAGCATCAGTGCCGGCGCCATTCTGAATATTTTGAATGGGGATTTCAGCGGAGGCAATTATATTGCCAAAACCGATTCTCTCACAGAGCTTTTCAATAACGGCACCCTGAATATTGACCGTGATGCCACGTTTGAATCCGGAGCCGACTTGCGAATTACCCAGGCAACCATGACGGCGGGAAGGAACTTGACGTCATCCGGATATGTCTGCCTTTCCCAGGAGGGAACATTGGATATTGTCGGAAACACTGTCCTGAAAGAGGGGGGAAGGATCGAATTTCAGAGCGGCTCCTCCCTCACGGCAGGAGGCAAGTTTACTGTTCGGGAAGGTTCAGCCGTTGAGTTTACAGGATCCGATAATAAATTAACTGCTCAGGAAATCGTATTTGAACAAGGCTCCTATCTGGATCACTACCGTGGAACGGGGTCAACCCTGGAGGCGCAATCCGTCACCATGACAGGAGCGGATCTGCGGCTCCGTCCCCAGAATGATGGTTACGCATTAACCGTTGATGCGAATTTAAGTCTGACGGACAGCACCATCTGGCTCTCCCCGGAAAACCTTGATGACGCCTCTTTCAATTATGGCGCCAACGGAATCGACGTCACAGGAACACTTTCCGTTTCCGGTTCCATCACCATCAACTTGAGCAACGAATATGCCAACCTGACCAGCGAAGAAAACAACAGCCTGACGCTCTTTCAGCTCAACGGAGAAATTGGAGACAACTTTACCGACAATATCTCCGACTGGACGCTCCAGAGCTGGACGGAAACTTATGATGCCGGCACGCAAACCTGGATAAATACCTTCAACCCGTTGGAAAATGCGGAACTGACAACCACGATCCTGTCTGGCGGGAAATGGGGCGTCATCCTTAAACTGGAAGAAGGGTCAACGCCCACGCCCGGTGAAGACGATATTTATGTACGTACCGGAGAAGAAAAATCCATTACTGATCTGAGCAAACGCGTCCACCTGCTGGGCGGTACGCTGGACGCAACCGGCATTCCCCAGAACACGCCGCTCACTAACCAGACCATTATAGAAGGAACAGACGGCCTGCTGGTCATGAATGAAGACCAGAGCCTGATCCTGACGGGCAATCTGACGGGCAAGAAAGGGATTGGCTACGACATTGACGGAACTGACGGCAACAGCGCCGGCGGCGTCGCCATCGGCAGCAGTAACGGCTCCCTGAACAGCAGCGCCGTTGACCTGAGCGGGGAAAGGTACAACATCGCCGCCCTGAATGTCCGCAGCGGCCTGGCCGACATCAAAGAAACAGCCTCTCTGGGTCACGAAAACACAGTCATTACCGTCGGTTCCTCCCGCAACAGCGGAGAAACCAATGCCTCCCTCATCAATAACGGCACCATTCAGGGCAGTTCCCTTACCGTGAACTCCGACGGCTCCGTGACCAACAACAAGACATTGAATGTTGCGAACATCAACCTGAACAGCCAGTCAGCTCTGGCCAACACGGGGGATTTGACGGCTGAACAAATCACCGTGGCGAAAGACGCGCTGTTGAACAACAGCGGATCTCTGGAAGGCAACGTTACCCTCCAGGGCAGGATGAGCAACAGCGGCCAGACTACCGGCATGGTTCTGGTGCAGAATGGCGGCATCCTTTCCGGAGGCGGCTCCTTTGAGTCCGTCACCGTCCGGCAGGGGGGGCGTTTGAAGATTCAGGGGGCGGCCAGCTTCAATGGCCTGACATTTGAAGAAGGCTCCGGAATGGCATTTTCCGTCAACGGAACAACCCCCTTCAGCACCGGGATGAATGCGGCAGACACCTATTCCCACGCAACCGTGGGAACCCTGTCTATCGCTGGAACGCCGTCCATTGAGGTACACGTCGGCTCCGGACTGATTGCCGCAGGTTCCGAGTCCTTCACGCTGAACCTGCTCCAAGCGGCTGAAATCACCGGAAACGCCGCTCTGGAACAACAACTCCATCTCACCGGAGAAACCGGCCTGCTGGAAGACGGCGGAGTCCTGGACTGGAATCCGGAAACCGGGCTTCTCACTTTCTCCGGCAAGCTGAACGTTGCCGCCGCCACCGGCCTGGCGGGCCGCGATGCCGCATTGCTGGCAGATACCCTCTGGAGCAGCGCCTCCTCCGTCGCTTCCTTTGCCCGTACGGCAAACGAACAGGGGAAAATGGCCGGAAACAGATCCTCCCGCCTGTGGGGGAGCCGGCCTGGGGTACTTCACTTCCATGTCCTCCATGGACTCCCTGAGCGGATTTTCCTATCAAGGCGGTGGCTATGCCGTCGGCACGGATGTAGCTCTCGGAAAGGACGCCGTGGCAGGAGCCGCATTCGGCCAGATGTTCGGGACCCACAAGAGTTCCGACTCCCTGCTCTCCGACAAACAGAGGTCCTTCATGTTCGCCCTGTACGGCAATCTCCGCAAGGAACTTGCCCGGGGGCATGAGTTGAACCTCTCCGGCTATTTCTCCTACGGCAGCGTTGATCATACCGCCAGAACGCATGTGGGCGGCTCCCAGCAGACGCCCGGACGGGCCCGCTGGGATGACAATGTTTACGCCTTCGGCCTGCTGGCCGACTGGGACATCAAGGCCGGAGACGCCTTCACCGTGTCTCCCTTCACCGGAATCACCTACATGTACGGAACCCAGGGCCCCATTGAAGAAACCTTTGACGGCGGCAGCCGCTCCTTCGGGAATGGGGGCCTGCAGTCATGGAGCATCCCCGTGGGCATCACCCTCAAGTCCGTCTGTGGGCTGGGCAATGGCCAGGCCCTCCTGCCTGAACTGAGCGTGGCGTATGTAGGAGACATCGCACGCAGGAACCCGTACACCCGCACCTGGACAGCCGGGCAATCCGTAACCGGCCGTGGCCACGCTCCCGGCAGGAACGCCCTGATGACCCGCGCCGGCCTGGGCTGGCAAATCAGCAGAAACTGGTAGGCGGGAGCCTATTATACGTTTGAAGTCCGCAGCGGACAAACCAACCAAAGCGTCAACCTTAACGTCTCCTACAGCTTCTAACTCCAAACTGCAAAAAACAAACCCAGATGCGCGCCGGGCACACCCCCACCCCCGGCGCGCATCCCCACCGGCCATCGCCTATTAACTTTTAACTATTAACACACCATGATGAAAAAAACCATCTCCGCCATCTGCGCCGTACTCCTGACCCTAACCGCCGTCTCCTGCCAGAAAAGCAATGTAGATCAAGCATTGGACGCACAAGCCAATTTGGTTGGGACCATGCAAAAAATCAATGACCGAGACAGCGCAGACAAATACGCTAATGAAGTTGCTGAACTCACGGATCAATTCATCAAACTGCTTGATACAGTAGATCAAAATAAAGATGAAGAAAAAAAACTGAAGGATCATCCTAAATACATGGAAAACCGCGAAAAATTGGAAGCTCTGGGCAATAAACTTCACGTTGGAAAATACTATGAATCAGAAAAACTGCGCAACGCTTTAAGACGCAGATAACCACCACACCAATTATTAATTTTACCTATTAATTATCCATCCTCTTTCGTCTTTAATCTTTAGTATCTGCTCTTTGGGTTTCAGACCATTAACTATTAATTCGCCATGATGAAAAAAAACATCTCCGCCATCTGCGCCGTACTCCTGGCCCTGACCGCCGTCTCCTGCCAGAAAACAAACACGGAACAATACCTGGACATGCAGGAAGAAATGATTGGACTCATGGAAAGCATCAAGGATCAATCCAGCGCGGAAAAAAACGCCGAAAGGCTCGCCGAACTCCGTAAAAAATCCGAAGAATTGCAGGAAACCATGAAAGAAGAAGAAAAGAAGGAACTTTGGAACAAAAAAGAATACGGCAAAATCCTGTTCCGGAAGGAGCCCCTGCGGCAAGCCTTGTTCCAGAAGGACTATTACGGTTCTTACAAGCTGAGGAAGGCCCTGGCGGACAATCCCCATATCCTCCCCTGATTTTTCACCTCGGCCTTAACCCTGATCTATGAAAACGGACTGCATCCACACCTTCCCGGCGGCATTGCTGACGCTGGCGACGGTCTCCTGCTCCCCCATCGTGGGGGAATACACCTACCGCGGGACAGTCACCGGAACGAGCGGCGGACAGGCGCGCGAATTAATCCTGAAGGAATACAGGGATGGTACCGTTTCAGGCAAATTGAGCATTCCGTCGTCCTCTGCCACTGACCCATTCTCCTGCGGGAGCATTGGCGGCAGAGTGGACGACCGGAGGATTACTTTCTACCTCACCACCCTGGGAGATTCCTACCTCGGCGCGAAAATGGCCGTCATGAACAGCTCCACCGGCACCACCGTCAGGTACAAAGGGAGCATTTACAAAAACCGCCGCTGCCTCAGCGGCAAATGGCATGCAGCCAACGACTACCGCTCCTACCTCCGGGGCGGCGCCTTCTCCTTCAATCTGACCCATATCAACGGCACGCCTGTTAAACGCAGAACGATCAGTGCCGATCCCACCCTCCCCGGCAAAGATCTGGAGATTAAAGGAGGCCCTGCGGGCGAGGATATATGATAGACATTCTAACCATAGTACTCCACGGAGTCAAACCGTGATGTTTCTACCTGACGGCAAGGTATTTTAACACTCCATTCCCTTTCATTTCCTGATCTATGCACCCGATGGATTCTCCTCTCCCGCCCTTACCAGCCAACGCGGCGGAGCCGCAAGCAGATTGGCCGCCATTGCCGCCGGAACCGCCACTGCCGGAGATTCCACTCCCACCGCCCGCAGACGCGCCTGTACCGCCCTTGCCGGAGATTCCTCCCCCACCGCCCTCAGACGCGCCTGTACCGCCCTTGCCGGAGATTCCTCCCCCGCCGCCCGCAGACGCGCCTGTACCGCCGTTGCCGGAGATTCCTCCCCCACCGCCCTCAGACGCGCCTGTACCGCCCTTGCCGGAGATTCCTCCCCCGCCGCCCGCAGACGCGCCTGTACCGCCCTTGCCGGAGATTCCGCTTCCATCGCCCACAGACGCGCCTGTACCACCGTTGCCGGGAATGCCGCCACTGCCGCCCACGCCTCCAAACACCTCAAGCTCCGGACAAAAGAAACAACTAAATTGGCTCCTTCCTGCAGTAGCCGCCATCCTGGCAGCCGGCGGAGGCTTAAGCTACTATTTGCACACAGAAAAAAAGGCCTCGGAGGAACAAACAGTTCATCTGAAAAAGGACGCTGCGGATTTGTCTGAAAAAATAACTCTGCTGCGGAAAAAACAGAATGATGCCCGGAAGAACAATCAAAGCAAGCTCCTGAAGGAAGAAGAAAATGCGCGTCTTCTGGCAATATTGAGGAAAAAGGAAAAGGAGGTGGAACAAACCCGCCAAAAATACAACTCCGCCCTTACTGAACTATCCGATGCCAACAAGCGCACGGAAACTCTGGAAAAAGAATTGGTTAAAATTACCAAGGACAAGATCGGGCCGGATACCCGGGAACACGTAAACGCAAGCACCGTCACCCCCCATGATCAATCCCCTTGCCCGGAAACTGACGCTCTCTTGCGGCAGACCAGCATAGCCTATCTAAAGGCACGCAAGCATGGAACTGCCGCCGTGCTTTCCGGGCATTTTGCTCCCTATTGCAATTATCAGTACGCCAACAACCGGGAAGTTCCCAATGAAATGGTCATGAATAACATCCGGGAATTCTGGAAGAAATGGCCGCGGCGCAGTTACCGCCTTCTCAAAGTGGCTTACCAGAACAATCACGTGGAAATTATTTATATTTACAAGTACGCCGATCAGAAAGGTCGCAGCATCCAGGGATACGCCAAGGAGATGTGGGAGACCAACTCTATCGGGCAAATCATCCATTGGAGGGAGGAACTCAATTCAAACATGCCTCCAGACGAATCGGCAGGATATCGTCTCGCTCCATTAAATATTAAATAATTAAATGCCTCTTCCCATGAAAATCCTTATTATCCCCTTAGTTCTGGCGCTTTCCCTGGGTCTTCCTGGATGGTTGTTCAACTCATGCCGGCATAATCAGGAACTATGCCAACAGGCCCAACAGGAAATCGCCGCCCAGGAAAAAGAAAAATCCGCCCTGGAAGAAGCACTCAAAAAACACCATCCCGCCCTCCAGGACTCTGGCGCTCACGCTATTCCTATTTTGGAGAAACAAGAAAAATATCTTAAACAGCAGATAATCAAACAGGATCAAAACCTGGAAGCCCTGCAACGCTTCCTGCAGGAAAGTGAACAGCAACTCCATTCACTGGAAACAAGGGAACAGGAGCTGCGAGACCTATTAACGAAAAAGAAAAAAAGAGAGACGGACAACATCATCCATGCCCCAAAATCCATCGCCGGAGCTACCATTACTATTGAATACAAACTAGAAGGCGAAGGTAAAGTTTTTGAAGAAACGTTTAAACCAGGGGAGTTCTGGATTGATGAAGGCAGCTATATACCTCAAGGAAATACTGCTCTGATTTCTTTCGAGTACTCCGAACAATTTAATGCCCAAAAAGCCAGGACTTGGATCATTACCAGCGCCAGTTCTTTTTTAAAAGTGGGTGAATGATGACAGGAAACAACTGGCCGTCATTACGTTCACTGGAAGAAAGGGCAATACATACACGGGCGCGCTCAAGGGGTATATGGTGACTAACATAGGACAGGAGACCGGAATCAAGCTTGCCGGCATTGCCATTACTCTTCCCCAATAAACAATGTTGATGCAGAACCGACATGAAAACAGTTCTCTTTCCTTCTTCCCTGTTGTCAGGAATGATTTTTCCACCCTTGGGGGAAAAAGCCTGGAAAAAACGGAAGCCTGCCGAAACCAACTGTCACACACCGCCGTCCTTCCGCCCCATATAAACCCACGCAAGCTTTTGCGACCAACAGATACACGCTATTCACGCCGTTATGAACGAATCAGATAAGACATACTATTATGCCTCTCCCGGCGGACAGGCCACAGGCCCCGTCAGCGAACAGGAACTGCGCAAGATGCTGGAACAAGGCACCATCAAGGAATCCGCCAACATCCTCCGGAAAGGGGACGCCCAATGGCGGCGTTTGAGTGACGTCTTCCCACCTCAAGCGGCGGCTCAGCCAGCTCCGCCTGGCGCAGGAAACATGAGCCCATCAGATAAAACATACTATTATGCCCCTCCCGACGGACAGGCCACAGGCCCCGTCAGCGAACAGGAACTGCGCAAGCTGCTGGCGCAAGGTGTCATCCATGAATCCGCCAATGTCATCCGGAAAGGGGAAACCCAATGGCGCCAAATCAAGCACATGCTGAAGGATCACGAGCAGCCCGGGAGAGACGAAGCGTTTGTTCCTCCCCCAGTCCCTGCCTGCTTCCCTCCCTTGCCAACGGAGCGGCATGAAGAGAACCGTATTTCTGCCGTTGACGGGGCTGCCCGGATGATGGATATAGCCGAGAAAACTCTCAATGACCTCAATACGTTTATAGATAATCGTCTGTACAGTTTGTTCGGGTTCAGAAAATTGGTGCCTCACTTTAAAAAGTGGGTCAATTTCACCATTCATCTGACAAGCGTGATGACGATCTTGACATCCATCCTGTTTGCTTTTGCCGTGGCGTCCATTGCTTCCGAGCCCAAACCCATGTACATGACCCCTTATTCCACGTTCAATCCCAGAGCCATGGAAACCGCACAAAAGGCGGTGGAGTCGGACAGTGGAATGTCTGGAGGAACCTTCATGGCGGCGTTGGGCGGAGGCTTTCTTTTAGGAGTCATCCTGCAATACATTTCGGGGTTGTTTTCAAAAGCCAATGTCAACTATTTCTATAGCAGGAAGCCAGTGTTATCCTCCATGCTGCTGCCCAGGCTCAATGTCATCATATTGTGTATTTTATTGCTTGGCACGCTCATTTCCCTCTTCTTTGCGAAAGGGATCTTTATTTTCCTGGCGATTCTGGCTCTGGCTTCCCAGTTGTACATGATCTGGCTGCATTTGAATTGCGACCGGCTTTTCATGAAAGTGACGGATAAAGAAGCCTCCGGGCCTTCGGACCTTATTGGATATATGATGTATCAGCTCCGCTTCTCCCTGGTAGCGGCGCAGACGCTGATTCCCGTATGGTTGCTGGGATTGTGCGGCTTCTGTTGTTTTGTCCTCTTTTCCGGGGACAGGGGAGGTTTCCTTGTGCGGCTGCTGATGTCGGGGGAATTATCCGTATGGGGAGTGATTGGATGGATATCTCTGCTGGCAGCGCCCGTAGCCCTTCATTTGTGCTATATCTTCGCGGCTCTTTTGCCGGAACTGCTTTTATCTATCCTGAAAGGCGGGAAAAAGTCCTAACGCTATTGCTTTCCGTACCCCATGTCCGGACAGAACATATTTCCTGACAGCCTTCGCCCTGGTTCTTATAGGATCTATACCTGTCTGCACAGGAATATTCGGCATCAATTACCTGACCGGAAAGCTGTGCTTGCAAGGGTAAGATTCATGGCTTCCTGATGCCGCGTTCAACCCCATCTGCATCGCCATCCCGCTGCCCCATAGAGACGCCAATCACTTTTTCAACTAACAGATACATACATCGACACCGTTATGAACGAATCAGATAAGACATACTATTATGCCTCAGCCGGCGGACAGGCTACAGGCCCCGTCAGCAAACAGGAACTGCGCAAGCTGCTGGAACAACACATCATCCATGAATCCGCCAACGTCATCCGGAAAGGGGATGCCCAATGGCGCCGTTTGAGTGACATCCTCCCACCTCAAGCGGCAGATCAGCCAGCTCCGTCTGTTGCTGAAAACATGAACGAATCAGGCAGGGCATATTATTATGCCTCAGCCGACGGACAGGCTACAGGCCCCGTCAGCAAACAGGAACTGCGCAAGCTGCTGAAGCAACACATCATCCATGAATCCGCCAACGTCATCCGGAAAGGGGATGCCCAATGGCGCCGTTTGAGTGACATCCTCCCGCCGCAAGGCTCTCCCTATTCATTAGCGCCTTTCAAGCAGAAGCAAAAAATTCCATGCTCTCGCCAAAGGAGAAGTCGGAAAGGAATTTCTGCCTATCTTATTGGATACGTATGCCATTGCCTTCAAAAATTTTTATCTGTTTTCCTGGCCGTTATCCTGTGGGCTTTAACCATCTGGATTCCATACATCCATATAGGAACCACGATAGCCATAGCTAACCTTCCGGTGGATTTGGCCAAGGGGAAAATCATTTCTCCAACATGTATTTTTGCCAGACGCTACAGGCAATTCTTTGGAGAATTTTTTTATCATGGCTTCTCTAATGATTTTCGGAATAGTCACTGGTTCGTGTCTCTTTATTATCCCCGGCGTTGTCCTGGCATACTCATGGATGTTGGCGCCGATTCTTTTGATTGATAAGGGAGTCAATCCCACAGAGGCACTGACATTAAGCAACAAATACACTTATGGGAACAAGTTTTCCTTTTTCCTGGCCTCAATAGCTCTCCTGATATCGTTTGCGGTTCTCCTCGGTCTCATGTCTCTGATCAGTCCTGACCTGGGTATGATCATTAGCATTTTGTTGGCCCCGGTAATGGGAATCTCTCATGGCAGCCATGTACAAAAGGCTGGTTCTCTTACAAGCGAAGGAGGCCTGATTCCCACCAACTGTCCCTTCCAGCAAAAGAGCGCTTTCCGGACGTTTGCCGAAGAATCCGAATTCCAATATTTCAACAAATGAGGCATGCTTTCTCGCTAACAATGAAAATGACGACTCGTGTGTTGCTGGTCATTTTTTCCGGTAATATTTCAAAGGGAGCCCTGGAAAAACAGATACCCGGACTAGTTCCCGACAAGCAGGAACTAACGGCATTGCTCAAAAAATCCAGTAATCCAAATAACGAACAACAAGCCAATAGAATCAGGGTGGAACTCTGGTTCTATTGGGAAAAAAGGCTTCACCGGGTCTATCAACGCTTGCTGCAATATTACGCGTTCCGTCCGGAACTGGCGGAACCGTTAAAGACTTCCCAGCAAGCGTGGCTTACCGCCAGAGACGCCACCATGCATGCCTGCGGGTTCTGTCTTAAAGCAGGGAAGGAAAACAAGAAGGAAGACGGATGGTTCAAAGCCAATATGAATATCATGATCATTGAAATGACTGAAACACGCTGCCGCATTCTGGAAGATCTGCTCTCCATCATCCAGAGCTGCGATCTTTAATTTGGATTTCATCCTCCTTGAATAGTTGCAGCCAACTCTCCTTTTACATAGTGACTACTGAATAAAACCATTTCATGAAAAAATCGGAAAATTTATCGGAGTTCTTCCACAATATCGTCCAGATCATTCAGAAATCCTTGACGGGAGGGGACTCCATAACGCAGGCGGAGGAAATTATCGCCTTCATCATGGTCACCTCCCTGATAGCCTTTATCTTATACATTGTAGCCTTTTGCAGGAAGACACTGAAGCCGAATGTTGAAAATATCGCCCCCTGGTCATCGTCCCTCTGATAGGGATAGGCTTGATAGTGGCCATTTATGGCTATGTGACGGAAGGTTTTTTCGCAAGTATGGTTCTTTTATGGCTTTTCAACAGCATTGCCCTCGGGGTTGGAAAAGCCATGGGATTCTTCCCGGAAGAGGACACTTTCGGTAGTATCGTTCAAGAAACCAGTGCAGAATGGAAAGCGGAAGATAAATATGCGGATGCGCTCGAAGGTAAAAGTATTGCGTTCAACGATGGCACCAGAGCAACCATCCGGGGAACAGACCTGGAATCTTCCATGGAAAAATGGGGATTCCGTATTGGAGGGCTTGGAGTCGGTCTGGCCATAGGAGCCGCCATCATTGGTCCATTTGTCTGGATGGTATGCGTTTGGCAGGCATTGAAGGCCGGATGTATCGCCTTTAACCAAAAACCTGAATAATCCCTCCATTTTATGTTGAGCACTTCTACAACACCGAACCCCTTTCCCGCTGAAAACAGCGGTCACTCCCGCAATACTCAGACCTGTCCCCATGGAGAAAGCTATGCCGGAGCATTAAAGGACGGCCGCCGACACGGGAAAGGAACCTATTCGTTCAATGACGGTTCCTGGGTGCAGGGGACATGGGAAAACGATAACCTCTCCGGAAATGCCACCTTTACCATGCGCAGCACCAGCGAACGGACCAGGGGACTTTTTGCGGAACATTCAGAAAGGGCCGCGGAACGATGACATGGAGCGACGGCAATATCTACGAAGGTACGTGGGATGATACGGAAGAAGGGTTGCAGGGCAAAGGAGTCATGTGCTCCCCGGAGGGGCAAAAAAAGAGGCGGGGGAATGGATCAACGGTTTATGGAAGAGAAGCTTTTCTTATAAAAAATTCATTTTACGACATCATTTATCCCATCCAAAAACATCCTGTCTCTTCCCTGATTTCTTTTTTTTTCATTATCATCGTTTTGTTTATCCTTGGAATAACTATTGACACAAAGGATAGCATTTCTGATCCCTACATTATCTTTCTGCTTACGGGCGATCTATTCCCGTCCGTAAAAAATGCCGCTGCCGTCAATATGGCCTACATCATATCAGGGGCGGCCCTTCTCATCCCTGCCATGTGCGGCCCTGTTTTTAAACAGATTTCCGGAATCCACCATAATCCGCTAACAGCCATATTACTGTCGGCCATGTCCGTTGGTGGAGCCATGGGATTCCTTCATACCCCTTACAGGGGAGAAGCCTTTTATGCCATTATATCCATATTCAGCCTCTATCTTCTCATTTTTATGGCGAAGTTTTATTATAAATCTGTACGGTTTGAACTTGCGCTCATTGCAGGCATCCTGCTCTCATGGCTGTCCATTTTACTTTTCAGAAATTCCTATTACCTTTTTGAATATATGCGATGGCCTTACGCGCTCCCGCTATTATCGGCGCTCGCCTGTTTTGCATGGGGTCGCCTCAAATACGAGCAGAACGGATTTTTTCCTGGTCACAAATCATTTACCTTGGCCATATCAGGCATTTCAATAAATTATATTATTCTACAGCCCTGTTTGAACATGAACCAAATCCTATCTTATTTGAACTATATTTTGCCTTCCGTCAATTTATGAATAAACGAATGAATATCCTGCCCCTCTTTTCTTTTTTCCTCATTACCGCCGTATGCTGGGGCCAGTCAGTTGCCGGAGATGTTCAGATTCCGGCATCCATCAACGGGGCAACGATCAATCTGGATGGGGAATTATACTATCCCTCCAATATTACTATCGAACGGTATGAGCCTCAGAAAAATACAGCCCGGATGATTATACGCTACCATAAGCGGCTCATGCCCAGAATCCATCTTTCAGACTCGCTTACCGGAGCAACAACAATAGAAGAAGTCTATGGAGAAAAAGTAAAGCCGGCTTTGGTTACCTTCACCGGGCGAAAAGGGAATGTTTATTCCGGAACAGTCTCGGGATCTTTGTTTTCCCACTATAATTACAGGGGCGAAGAGGAACAACAAAATCTGGCCATGCTGAAAGGCGAAAAAATTGAGTTTATTTTTCCTGATGATAACCGCCCTGTAACGGGCAGTATAAAAGGGCCGGAAACCCTGAAAAAAGGCACCATCCTTCAGATCCAGACGGATAAGAGAACCCTCAGTTACGAAATCGGGAAAAACTGCGAATTATTATACTACTTCCTAAAATATCCGGATGAAAAAGAAGCCGGAATTGTTTTGGACTTGGACGAAGAGCCTGGGAAACCGGATGTTTCCCTTTGCCTTTCCGCTTCAGATACATTTGAAGAAGTTATGACTATGTTTGACCCCGAGCCATACATAGTATTTACAAAGAAATTATCCGATAAAATTTATGAAGGAGCTTTTTCGGATATTTATACGGATACACGACAAGTCCGGAAACAAATGACGCCCAGGAATCTAATTATACCGTCACTTTCAGAGAAAAGCTGCTCAGTATTACAATCACTTTGCCGTTATTTTTCCAATAACATTCCCTCTTTAGAAAGATATAAGATCTATTAATGATGTTGCCCAAATTCGTATGAATAAACTATCCATTGCATTTTTATCTGCTTCCATGGGTCTTGTATGCACCTGTTCCGCGTTTTCACAGGAAGAAGTGAAGGCGCCCAAATCTCTGGATGGAGCTTCCATTAGGATCAAGACAGCGGAAGAAAAGGAAATGTTCTGCAATTCGAAGGATTTATGCATCGTCCTGTATATGCCGCAGGGCAATACGGCCCAACTCATTTTCACCCATGCCACAGGGATCCGGCCTCAGAAAATTCGTCACGAAAAACTTTCCGGAGATGAATCCTACGATGCGAAAGAAAACAAGGGGACTCCGGCCCTCCTCACTTTTACCGCCGTCAAAGGATCCGTCTACCATGCCGCCGTTGAAGGCTATTGGACCAGCGACCATTCCCATGAAGTTGTCCCCGTACAGAGCATGGAGATCATTTTCCCTACGAACATATCCATTCATGGGGATGAGGAGTGTATCGAACTCCTCCCTGAGACGGAAGAATTTGAAGAGCCTCAATGTACCTGAAATCATTTCCAACTTAGAATAATTTGAGGACCCCAACATAGTTCCCTTCCATCAGAGCTACTCCAACCCATTACACTCCTATGCTTCCCCCATTTTTCAGCAAGCCGTTATCCGCCCTGCTCCTTTTCCTGTTTCTGTTCATTCCCCAGTCTTTCGCCCGGGATAACAGGGATAACGAGAATTATATGGATAAATTCATATCTTTACTGAGCGGAGAAATTGAAACCTCTTCCAGCAATAAAAAAGTTTCTAAATCATCAAAAAAGCAACACAAGAATTCTCCTCCCTCGCCCTCGAAGCAGAAACAGAACAGACAAAAACAGGAACGTCTGTTCAAAAAATCGGCACAGGAGGCGGAGAAACTAATCAACAAATACCAGATAGACCTCAATCAGAAAGTGCCCATTGAAGGCAGGGACACGTTTCCCGCCATTGCCGTGGCAAAATCCGGCAATGTCCTGATGATGGAAGTGCTTATCAAGCATGGGATAAACCTTGACCTGAAAGACGGGAAAATCAACGTCAACTACGAAACCCACCCGAGCCATTCCGCCATACTGAATGCTGCGGCGAAATCCGGCCATACCCCAATGGTGGAGCTGCTTTTGAAATACATACCGGATACTGACAATCAAAGAGTAGGATCTACAAACATCGCCGCGCGGAAGGGGGATTTGAATATGCTCCGCTTTCTGAAAGAACAGGGCGTTCCCTTTCATTCCGGCTGTCTGGCAGCTGTCAGCCATCAATGCAATATATCAGCAGGCTGCCGCTCAAAACAGGAAACCGATTGCAGCCACCTGACTGTCATGCGGTATTTACTGGAGAACGGGTTTGATATTAAAAGGGACAGGGGCGAAGCGCTGGCCTGGGCCTGTTCAAGAGGAAATGAAACCATGGTTCGCTTCCTGCTGGAATATGGCGCGGAATGCCACATTCACAGTGCAGCTATTTGCTCTGCTAGCGGCTCAGCCATCGTCAAGGCGGGCGAAGGAGGAAACGTCAATGTCATCAAGATGCTCCTTGCGAAAGGAGCCAATATCCATGACATCAGGCAAGATGGCAAAGCGAATGCCCTTCATCAAGCTACCCAGTACGGTCAAGCCGCCATTGTTCCCTTTCTAGTCCAGCAAGGAATTGAGGTCAATACACCCAACGGCTACGGGGAAACTCCCTTGATCCTGGCCGCCAAATTCGGCTGGCTGGATACGGTGAAAGTCCTGCTTGCCCAAGGAGCTGACGCCTCCGTCAGGGACCACAAGGGGAAAACAGCAGCAGACCATGCCCTGGAATCGTCAAATCATACCAAGAGTACTCTGGACGGGTACTATTTTGACAAGAAAGGCGCCGGGGAAGTCTATCGTCTACTGAGCAAATCACGCTAACTGTACCAAGACGCCTTTGATTCACATGACATTATCCTTTCAGCAATCCGTCTCTCCGTTCTTTTCCCAGCCAGACATTTCAACGGCCAATTCCCTGCACCGGGTTTTCCGATTTCAATGTAATCAGCTTGGGCTGCGCCGTGTATTCGCGGCCTTTTTTCACCAAGCCGCCTGCGCTCACGAGGCCCTGGAGCTTTTCATAAATCCGCAGCCGCAGGATTTCCTCACCGCCCAGGGACATGTGCTTTTGCTTCATCACGATAACGGTACGCTGGAAGATGTCATTGAATTCCAGCATGCCCGCCTCATGAAGAATGATAATAAGCTCATCAGTCACCAAATCCGGTGTCTTGCGCGAGGAACGTGATCTCCTATCCTCCAGCATGATGATAGAATACTATCATGACACACTTCCAGGCGTCAAGTTGATAAGACCTGCGTCATTTTCCGGCAGTATGGGGCGGAAAGGGTATAAAAGGCGGGTGTCCGGAAACCGGATGAGGAAATTTCCCGGAGCGGGAGATGTTGTTGATTCGCCCATCCACGGGATTTACTCACCCGGAGGAAGGAAAGAGGCTCTGCAAGAAACGGGGGAAAGGCATGCGTATTATCTGTAATCCGGGCCGTTCGGAACAACAGGCCCTAAATTCCATTTTTGCAGGTATGAATCCGGTCATTTTCAGTCCATGCGCAGCCGCGGCGGTTCTTCTGTCTCCTTTTTCCCTGTGGGGCGGGGAAGCCACATTCATGAGTTACAACGTAAAGAACGGTACCGGCATGGACGGCAAGCGGGATTATGACCGTACGGCGCGGGTGATTGCGGAGGCAAAACCGGATGTCGCGGCCCTTCAGGAACTAGACAGCAAGACAAAAAGGAGCGGCGGCAAGGACACTTTGCAGGAATTGGCCGTAAGGACAAAGTTGACGGGGACGTACGCCAAGGCCATTGATTATTCGGGCGGTTCCTATGGAGTCGGCCTTTTATCCAGGGAGAAGCCTTTGAGCGTGAAGCGAATTTCTTTGCCCGGCCGGGAGGAGGCGCGCGTGCTGCTGATGGCCGAGTTCAAGGATTACTGTTTTTGCGTCACGCATTTGTCCCTGACGCGGGAGGATAGCAACGCTTCCATCGACATGATTGCCGCTCTGGCCGCGGAGTGCAGGAAGCCCTTTTTCATTGCGGGAGATTTTAATTTGACGCCAGGCTCGGAACCGATAGCCCGGATGAAGAAGCATTTCATTCCGCTGAGCGATTTTTCCCAAAAAACGTTCCCTGCCGATCAACCGGCGGAATGCATTGATTACATCTGGATGTACAGGGGGAGAAAGGCGGAGGCGTTCAAGGTGGCGGAACGCAGGGTGATTGAAGAGCCTGCCGCTTCCGACCACCGCCCGGTCAAGGTGACGGTGCGTTATTAATGCCCTTGGCTCATTAATTGACGGCCCGCGGCGCATTTACGCCGCCCACCAGCAGCACGATTTCCCCCTTCGCAGACGGGAACGTCCGGGTCCAGGGGGCACGTTCCGCGGTGCGTAAATTCCGCCGCGAAGCCCGGAATGGCGGGTGTCTTCACACGCAATGACGTCCACCTTGCGCAGCACGTCCAGCGCCCGCAGGGTGACGTCCGCCCGGTTGCCGATCGGCACCGGAACGAAGTAAACGCTGTATTCCACTTCCGCCATAAGCACAAATTTTCCGGAGCCGGACAGGTCTAGCCGTTGGTGAGGGTTTCCGCAATGGAGGTGGCTACCAGCCGCGCCGCATAGGAGAGGGCGTTGGTCCGGGCCGTCTGAATGTTGCCCAGGTCAAAGAATTGGCCCACTTCCTCCACAGAGCTGGCATACAGGACTTTCTGCGTTCTGGCGTCCACCACCCGGTACTTGACGGCCAGGCGCAGGCCCAGCTCCGTACTCTTGTAGGTGTCTTCCCGGCTGGAACGCAACTGGTCGAAGGTGATGGAGTACACTTCTCCTTCCACCCGGATATCCGCATCCGCACCGGTGCTGAGCCGGTAGGTGCCGTCCCGCTGCAGTTCATCCGCCAGCGCGCCGGTCACCAGCGTGGCGGCGCGGGGTTCCAGGGAGTTGTTGGCAAAGAGGCAGACCTTGACGGTCTGCGCAAATTCCCAGCTTGGGCGGCTTGGTGCCGCCGAGCTGGTAGCCGCAGGAACCGGCCAGCAGGCACAGAACGGGCAGAAGAAGTTTGAAGACGTTCCGGATACGGTTCATGCGGACGTAGAGTTCCTGTTATCTGCTGGTGACGCCCAGTTTTTTCAGGCGTGCCTTCGCCTTGGCGGCGGCGGCGGGATTGACGCTGCCCTTGGAGGCCACTTCCTGGTAGCAGAAGATGGCCGCATCGGTGTCTTTCATCTTGGTCAGGTAGTATTCCGCCACTTCCAGCTGCTGGGCCACCAGCTCACGCTTCATGGCGGCCAGGTCGGAGCGGGCGGCTCCGGCGCGGGCGCTGTTGGGGTAGCGCTGGAGGTAGTCTTCATACGCTTCCTGGGCGCGGGCCACATTGACGTGGTTGCGGTCGCCGTCCGCGGCGGCCTGGCGGTACAGGGTGGCTATCTGGAGCTGGGCCGTGGGGGCCAGCGGAGAGTGCGGGTGGTTGTCCACCAGGTTCTGGTATGCTTCAATGGCCTCCTTCATCCGGCCGCGGGCGGCCAGGTAGCTGCCCAGCACGTTCATTGCCTGCGGGGCGGTAGGGGCGTACGGGGCGTTGTCACGCACGTGGTTCAGCCATTCCGTAACGTTCTTGGGGTCCATCCTGACGTCAAACATCCATAGCACGCGGTTGGTCAGCGCGCCGCTCGCCGCGCCGAAGGCCATTTCCTTCTGCCGTGCCATGGCCTGTTTGTACAGGGGGCTGTCCGGGTGGCGGTCAATGAGCTTCTGGTACTGGTCAAACGCATCCGCGGGTTCCTTGCGGGCTTCATAGAGTTCCGCCATTCTGAACCGGGCCTGCGGCGCTTCCTTGGAAAGGGGGTGCTTTTCCACCACGCGCTTGTATTTCTTGATGGCGCCGGACAGGTCGTTTTTCGCTTCCTTCGCCCTGGCTTCCTGCATCAGGGCGATGGCCTGCTGGTCCACCATGCGGACGGTTCCGGGGGGCGGGGGCGCTTCCGAAGAGCACTGGCACAGCACCAGCGTTCCGGAGACGGCGGCCATCATGACAAGCAGCTTTTTCACATTCATGACTTTACAGCAGAAAAAGAGGGCGCGTCAACCCGGTGAACGCAGATTGACGCGCAAAAAAGAGTTAATGGCCCTTGCCGTACACGGCCTCGGCGTCAAAAACAACGCCTCCGTCGGCTTCGCGCAGCGTGACGGGTTGCCCCTGCGGCTGCGCCTTCAGTTCCTCGCCGAAGGGCACGGAACGGTAGAAGCAGGAGTGGTGCCCGGTATGGCAGGCTCCGGCGCCGCACTGGTCCACCAGCACGATCAGGGCATCCTGGTCACAGTCAATCAGGATTTGCTTCACCTTCTGCACGTGGCCGCTGGTCGCGCCCTTGTGCCAGATTTCCTGGCGGCTGCGGGAGTAGTAAACGGCTTCCCCCAGCTCCATGGTCATGCGCAGGGATTCCGCGTTCATGTAGGCCAGCATCAGCGGTTCATGGGTAACGTGGTCCATGGCGACGGCCGGAATCAGGCCGTTCTGGTCAAATTTGGGGGCGAATTCCACGCCTTTTTCCACATTCACCTTGCCGCGGTCGGCAAAGACAATCCGGGATGAGATGTCGTTTTGTTCCATAACCGGCCCCCTTAGTACATGAAATATCCGACATATACCAATCTTTTCTGTTGCCCTGACGCAACGAAATGTTTTCATAGGGAGCGTATGGCATTCACGGCATCCCAAGCGTTCGACCTGCTCCGCACCGCCTTCTCCCGCAACCGGCTTCCCCATGCCCTGCTCATTGTGGGAGACGAGCACCAGGGAGCCTCCCGCCTGATCCTTCAATTGCTGGAGCTGATGAACGGCATCCGGGCGGACCACCTGGACGGCGTGCGGGACGAGTATTGCCGCCTAGTGCGCCCCAAGTCCAAGTCGCGCCGCATCCTGCGGGATGACATCCGCGCGGTGGAACCTTTCCTCCAGCAGCGCGCGGCGGAGGGAAAATGGAAGATAGCCGTGTTCATGGATGCGGAGCGCATGAACGACGAGGCCGCCAACGCCTTCCTGAAAACCCTGGAGGAGCCGCCCAGCCAGTGCCTGCTCATTCTGTCCACCTCCCAGCCGGACCAGCTTCTCCAGACCATTATTTCCCGCTGCGTGCACGTCAACCTGCTGCAATCCGCGGAGTTCAGGCTCACCCCCATCCAGGAGGCCCTGCTGCCCCACTGGCTGGAGACCTGCCGCAATCTGGACAATGACCTGGCCGCGCTGGCCTTCCGCAGCAAGTTCGTGGACGTCATGACGGAGGCCAAGGCCGCCATCACCAAAAACCTGAACCAGGCCCTGAAGGATGAAGCGAAGGAAGCCGCCCAGGGCACGGATACTTCCGACTGGGAGTCCCGCAACAAGGACGCGAACACCGCCCAGATAGAGACGGAGTACCTGGAACAGCGCAACCAGGCCCTGGAATTGCTCATCAGCTGGTTCGGCCAGGCGGCCCTGATCGCCTCCGGCGCTCCGGAGGTCACGCCGATTCATCCGGAAGTGCGCACGCTGGCCGCACAGATGCCCGTGAACGAATTGCTGAAGCGCATGGAAGCCCTCAACAGGCTCCGCGACGATTTGAATTTCAACATTCATGAAGCCCTGGCGCTGGACGTCCACCTGCTGGCCGCCGTCGGGTCTTCCTGAGTAAAGACTCCCTCACCTCCCCTACCCCACTATGACCTACTACTCCCGTCTGCTGTTGTCAGCCGCCGTCTTCCTCGGCTGTTCGCCCGCCGTCCGCGCCGTCACCCCGGAAGAAGGGAGGCGCATCTACCTGGAAGCGAAGGAAGGGAATGCGGAATCCCAGTACCGTCTGGGCCTCTGCTTCCTGAAGGGGAGACGGCGTCAAGCGCAGTCCCTCCCAGGCCAAATTCTGGTTTTCCAAGGCGGCCAGGCAGGGGCACCGCACGGCGGAACGCTCCTGCGCCTGATTCCCAAAAGGCTCCGCTGCCCGTGGACCCCTCCGCCGACCGCGCCACCCGGGAGAAGAAGGGGCTGGAATGTATGAATACCTGTACAAGCTGAAGGATTACAGGCCCGCGCGGGAAAGCACAACCACCTCCGTCACCATCAACGGCAAGAGGAAGTATGACAAGCTCCCGGAACAGGGGACGAAGCCGGACCTTTCCAAAGTCAGCGCCTTCATCCGCGCCGGGGCGGACGTGAATTACCAGGGGGAGGGCATCAGGGGGGATAATTCCTGCGCGCTGGCCCTGGCGCTGGACATGCAGTTTTTTGAATTGGCGGACCTCCTGATTGCCAACGGGGCGGACGTCAATCTGGAAATAGGCCGGTCCGACGAGTATAAAAACGCCTCTTCCTCCCTTCTTTCCAGGCATTAGCACGGGGCGGACCCGGATTACGTGTGCAATGACGGCAAAACCCTGCTGATTTCCGCCGCCAGGTACGGGAATGAGGAGAGTGTCAGGTTCCTGCTGGAAAACGGTGCGGACCCCAACAAACCCAACGGCAAGCCGCGGCTAGGCCATTACAAGCCGGCCAATTCGGAAACGGCCCTGTGGGTGCTCGCGGACGTTTCCGGCCTTCAGGAAAAAATTCCATAAACGCCGCCGCCAAATTGTTGATTGAGCACAAGGCGGACGTGAATTTCCGCTCCAGGGGCGGGGCCACTCCCCTGGACCGCGCCATCGCCACCGGAAAGAGCAGCCTGGCGCGCATCCTGAAAGAAGCGGGGGCCAAAACCTCCAGGGAATTAGACGGCAAGTAAGGCGCTGAAGCTCAGCATTTTTTCCCTCCCTGCCGGAGTCGGGAGAGGATGACTTCCTCATAGGCGCGGGATTCTGCTCATACGTCAGCCGCGCCGCCGCCGGACTGGTGGAAGGCATTTGAATGATGGAAGGGGTTTCCCGAAGGAACAGTTCGGGAAAATACCGCTTGAGGTATTTATGGGAGGCGGTGCCGTTGCAGCAGACGGTGCCGATGCCGGGGAAACATTCCAGCAGGGCGGCAATGTCATTGGGCTGTTCCTGGGAGATGTGCTGGTCCAGGCTGCCGGGCCTGACGCCGGAGGCCACCACGTCCCACAGCCCCACCCCCGCCCCGGTTGAGCAGGGACAGGCGTTCCCCATACGGCAAGGAGGGGGTCAAAATCCAGCAGGGTTCCCATGATTTTCCAGAAGGCGTTGCGCGGATGGGCGTAATACTGGGCCTGCCGCAGGGATTCATCCCCCGGCAGGGAGCCGAGCACCAGCACGGAGCATTCCGGCGTGACGGAGGGAGGGAAGGAGCATTTCTTCACGGCGGGGGGAGGTCACGGGTTCTGCATGCCTGAGTATCTGCGCACCTCCTTGATGCCCACCTCCTGCCGGAGCAGGGAGGAGAGCCACGGATGGCTTCCCACCGCCGGAGCCAGGTTGAACCGCTCCGGCCTGGTGATGCGCGTGAAGATGACGCGCCTGATTTGGGATTTGGGCACTGTCTTGGCTCCGTAGCCGTCCGGCATGTTGGAGGACCAGAAGGTGACCGTGTCCCCGCCGTCCTTCACCAGAACGGTCAGGTGGCCGGATTCCCGGCGGCCGATGTGGACCGTCCAGAATATTTTCATGAAGTCTCCGGGACGGGCCTTCCGCCAGGCTTCAAAGTTGACGCCGGCCCCCAGCCTGTGCACCAGCACGGCCAGGCCGGGACCGTTGGCGTTCGCCCAGCCCCACGGCCCTTCGCCGTCATGCTGGCCCAGGCGGGGAATGAGAGCCAGCCACGCTCGCTCGGAAATAACGGGCTGCGGCTGGGCGGCGTCCCATAATTGCAGGGATTTTAAAAGGAGCAGGTAGCAGGCGGAGGAGTGTTGGTTTTGTAGCCTCCGCCAGTCCGGAATTGGGAAAGTCCGGCGCGCAGGGACTGGTACCATGCGGCCTCACCCGGAGTCATGGCCGAACCCCGGCCCGCGGGGGGCGCGTTCCGCCGCCGTCACGGCTGCCGGCCACAGCAGCCCAAGGCAGCAAATCAATATCAGGGCATTCCTCATCCTTGTCCCACAGGGTATACGGGCGGCGGAAAATATCAAGGGCGGATTGCGCGCGCAGCGCTGGGAAAGGGAAAAAGGCCATAGCCTTTTCCCCGGAATTCCTGTTGTTTTGTCTGGACTTATCGCAGAACGTCCCTTACTGTGCGTCAGGTCACGCGCCGGGTATGCGGAGCGGAGAGGCAACGCACCTTGGGCGGACCTTGTTTCCGGTATTTATTTTAACCACCACGGACCACATAGAGGCATCATACCATGGCAAAACGCGAAGACATCCGCAAAATCCTCATCATCGGCTCAGGCCCCATCATCATCGGCCAGGCCTGCGAGTTCGACTACTCCGGCACCCAGGCCTGCAAGGCCCTGCGCGCTGAAGGCTACGACGTCGTTCTGGTGAACTCCAACCCCGCCACCATCATGACGGACCCCGGCATGGCGGACCACACCTACATTGAGCCCCTGACCGTGGACCGCATCACGGCCGTGATTGAGAAGGAACGCCCGGATGCCCTGCTGCCCAACCTCGGCGGCCAGACGGCCCTGAACCTGGCCTCCAAGCTGAATGAGGAAGGCATCCTGAAGCAGTACAACGTGGAAGTCATCGGCGTGGACCTGGAAGCCATCGCCCGCGGTGAAGACCGCATCATTTTCAAGGAGACCATGGACAAGATCGGCGTGCCGGTGGCCAAGTCCGAACCCATCTATTCCGTGGAGGAAGCGGAAAAGGTGGCCGCCGAGCTGGGCTACCCCGTGGTGCTGCGCCCCGCCTATACCATGGGCGGCACGGGCGGCGGCATCGTGTACAACGTGGAGGAGCTGCGCCAGGTGGTTCCCCGCGGCCTGGCCGCCTCCCTGATCAACCAGGTGCTGGTGGAGGAATGCGTGCTGGGGTGGGAAGAACTGGAACTGGAAGTCGTGCGCGACGCCAAGGGCCAGAAGATCACCGTCTGTTTCATTGAAAACGTGGACCCCATGGGCGTGCACACCGGGGACAGCTTCTGCGTGGCCCCCATGCTGACCGTTCCGCAGGACGTGCAGGACAGGCTTCAGGACTACTCCTACCGCATTCTGGACGCCATCGGCGTCACGGGCGGCACGAACGTGCAGTTCGCGCACAACCGGGAGGACAACCGCATCATCGTCATTGAAATCAATCCCCGCACGTCCCGCTCCTCCGCCCTGGCCTCCAAAGCCACCGGCTTCCCCATCGCCTCCATATCCACCAAGCTGGCCTCCGGCATCACGATGGACGAGCTACCCTACTGGCGCAAGGGTTCCCTGGAAAAGTACGAGCCTTACGGCGACTACGTAGTCGTCAAGTTCGCCCGCTGGGCCTTTGAGAAGTTCCCGAAGGCCTCCGACAAGCTGGGCACCCAGATGAAGGCCGTGGGCGAAGTGATGAGCATCGGCCAGAACTTCAAGGAAGCCTTTCAGAAGGCCGTGCGCTCCCTGGAAATCGGCCGCGCCGGCCTGGGCCGCGTGAAGAAGCTGGAATCCCTCTCCACGCCGGAACTGCGTGAAAAGATCACATACGGCAACAGCGAACGCTTCTTCCAGATTTACGAACTCCTGCGCCGCGGCGTGACCGTGGAGGAAATCGTGAAGCTCACCCGCATCACCCCGTACTTTATTGAACAGATGAAGGAGCTGGCGGACTTTGACTTCTCCCTGGACGGGCAGACCTGGGATTCCCTTCCCGCGGAAACCCTGCGCCAGGCCAAGAAGATGGGCTTCTCCGACAAGTATCTGGCCCAGATTTTCAACGTGCCTGAAAAGGCCGTCCGCACCCGCCGCCAGGAAAACGGCATCACGGCCACCTACCGCATCGTGCCCGTCAGCGGCGTAGAACACGCGGAATACTACTATTCCACCTACAGCGGCGCGAAGGATGAAGTGCCCGTGAACGACAAGAAGAAGATCATGATCCTGGGCGGCGGTCCCAACCGCATCGGCCAGGGCATCGAGTTTGACTACACCTGCGTGCACGCCGCCTTCACCCTGCGCGACAACGGGTATGAATCCATCATGGTGAACTGCAACCCGGAAACGGTCTCCACGGATTTTGACACGGCCAACAAGCTGTACTTTGAACCCGTGACCGTGGAAGACGTGCTGGCTATTTACGAGAAGGAAAAGCCGGAAGGCGTCATCGTCCAGTTCGGCGGCCAGACCCCGCTCAACATCGCCCAGGCCCTCAAGGATGCCGGCGTGAAGATCATGGGCACCCAGCCGGAAGGCATCCGCCTGGCGGAAGACCGAGAATATTTCCGCGAACGCATGATCGCCCTGAACATCCGCCAGCCGGAAAGCGGCACCGCCCGTTCCCTGGAGGAAGCCGTGGAACTGGGCCGCCGGATCGGCTACCCGGTGATGGTGCGCCCCTCCTTCGTGCTGGGCGGCCGCGGCATGGAAGTCATTTACGATGAAGAAAACCTGAAGCGCTACGGCGTGGAGGCCATCCAGGTCAGCCCGGAATACCCCATGCTGATCGACCGCTTCCTGGACAACGCCATTGAAGCGGAAGTGGACGCGCTGGCCGACGGCACGGATACCTTTGTAGCCACGGTCATGGAACACATTGAACTGGCCGGCATCCATTCTGGAGACTCCGCCTGCGCCATTCCTCCCGTGACGATCGCCCCCAAGCACGTCCGCACCATTGAGGAACACGCCGCCAAGATCGCCAAGGACTTCCAGGTGAAGGGCATCCTGAACGTTCAGTTCGCCATCTGCGATGACGAGGTGTACATCATTGAAGCCAACCCCCGCGCCTCCCGCACGGTGCCCATCGTCTCCAAGGTGACGGGCATTTCCATGGCGCGCCACGCCACGGAAATCATGCTGGGCAAGAAGCTCAAGGACCTGGGCCTGAAGGCGCGCGCCTGCCGCTTCATCGGCGTGAAGGAAGCCGTCTTCCCGTTCAACATGTTCCCGGAAGTGGACCCCGTGCTGGGGCCGGAAATGCGCGCCACGGGGGAAGTCATGGGCATTGCGGACAACTTCGGCATGGCCTATTACAAGGCCCAGGAAGCCGCAGGCTGCATCCTGCCCACCTCCGGCAAGGTGCTCGTCACCGTCTCCGACCGCGACAAGAAGTTCATTGAACCCATCGCCCGGGACCTCATCTCCCTGGGCTTCAAAATCGTCTCCACCGGAGGCACCGCGGAATACCTGCGCGGCCAGGGCGTGGAAACGGAAGTGGTCAACAAGCTGCATGAAGGCCGCCCGAACCTGGGCGACATGATCACCAACAAGCAGATTGACCTGATCATCAACACTCCGGTGGACCGCACCAGCATGATTGACGACTCCTTCATCCGCATGCAGTCCATCCAGAAGAAGATTCCGTACATGACCACCATCGCCGCCGCCAGAGCCACGGTGGAGGGCATCCGTTCCGCCCAGCATGTGAAGGTATCCCCCCGCTCCCTCCAGGAATATCATTCCTGAACGCGGATGGCTCCAGCCATTTAAAAGGAATGCCCCGCATGCGTCTCCTGCATGCGGGGCATTTAATTATCCGTCCGGGCCGGAGGAGGGATGTGAAATTCAACCAGCGCCTGTTTCCGGCCCCTTTTCAGCCACACCGCCTCCGGAGAATCACGCTTCCGCTATTTCCGCACAGATCAGCGTGGCGTTATCCTGGTTGGGCGCGCCGTCACGGTTGATGCCTTCCAGCACGGACCGCACCAATTCCTCCGCGGACAGCATGGACAAGTACCGCATCCCCGCCGGGCCCAGGGAGTCCAGATAAGGCCCCACTCCGTCGCTGGCGACCAGAAGGCGGTCCCCGGGAACCAGAGGGAAGCACTCTTCCCGCAGATCCACCAAAGGCACTTCCCTCCCCATCAGGGCGGAGGTCAGGGAATGGCGGGAAGGATGGCTCAAGGCCTCCTCCCGGCTGATGGAACCTTCATCCGCCATGCGTTCCAGCTCCGCGGAATACTGGTGCAGGTCATTAAGCAGAAACATTTTTTCCTCCCGGATGAGCAGCAGAAGGGAATCTCCCACGCTGACCCAGCGCAGCCCTTCCGGCCCTATCCAGGCCGCTACCAGCGTCGTGCCCATCTCGTCATCCTTCCCCCTCTTCTTCCGGACCGTACGCACCTGTTCATTGGCGGCGGTCACTGCGTCTTTCATCCTCTTGCCGGGAGACCGGTTTTCCCGCTCAAACGCCTGGGAAAAACCTTCTATAGCCGCGCGGCTGGCCAGCTCCCCTCCGGTATAGCCCCCCATGCCGTCCGCTAGGACCAGCACCAGGGCGTCATCCCCGGCCAGGATGGAAAAGGAATCCTGCTGATTGCTGCGGGCGCCCAGAATCTGGTCCCCATGCAATCCGGAAACCATAAAAGGTTCTTGGGAAAAAGGCTGCTGCGTCATGGCGGTGAGCTATCATAGCACGGCAGGGCCGCCGGGATAAAGCAAGAATAACGTGAGAGAAGAAGCCATGCCTGCATCCCGGGATGATTTTTCCGGAGTCGGAAAAGCAAATATCAATGCGGGGCCGTAGAAATCCGGACGACACGTGCCCGGAAGAAACATTCAGGCCCGGAATTGGCGCGGAAAGACAATCGTTGAATGCCGTACCCCGCCAGGGCGCTCATCACCCTCCGGAGCATCGTACAAGGGTCCGTTCTCTTCTCAAGAATGAAGCAGGAAGTTCTTTTATACTGGCGGCAGGAGAAATCTTCCTCTACCGTTTCTATTATGAGCCTTCATTCATCCCTTCCTCCCATCGTCTGGGAGCTCTCCGGAGATCCCTGCGAAACACAGGAGAAAGCCCTTTCCGGCATCAAAAACGATACGGAGGCCTTCATCATCTGCAGCCGCGGAGACGAGTTCCTCCAGGCCACATGCAACGGTCCGGAAAACTACCATTGCGAAATCTCGTTCGTCAACGGGAAGAACAGGGAACTTTACATGGCTCCCAAAGCCCTGGATTACTCCCAGCTTCATGACCTTTTCTCCCGCTACGCGGCAGGGGAGAATCTTTCCCGCCTCAACAGGGAGTGGACTCTTGACGTGAACAAAACCCGCTATATTCCCACCATCATTGTTGTTCTGGCAATCATCGCCGTCCTTGCCGCCATCATCTTTCAATCCATGAACTGAAAGAAAGCTTTCCTTTTTTCATTGCCGGACATTTCCGGGATATTCCGGCAGAAGGGCCGTTGCGGTTCCGGGCTTCTGCCGGAAGAACATCGCACTGGATGGAGGCCAAGGAAACAACCGGCAAAGGAACGCGTGAACATCCTTTTCCGGATGCAGTGCATGAACGGTGCGTCCTCAGCAGGCCCCTAAATACACCACGGTTTCATTCGGAACCGTAACACGGCCTCCCGTCTCAAACCGGTCAAACAGCCCGTTAAGGGCGTCCAGCCAGGGGGAATGGCCCTCATCCTTTTCCGTCAGGGCATAGGAGGCGGACATCATGCGGCGGAGATACTGGTCCCGCGTATAGGACAGATCATTAGGAAAGCGGAATACCCGGAAGCGGTGGTCGAAAAACTCGCCGAGTCTATCCGTCAAGTCGGCCAGGCCCCCGCTGAATCCATAAAAACGCGGGCAGTAAAGACGATGGATGTTCCCTTCCTCCCGGACAATGGGGCCGTCTTCCACCCTGGAATTCCAGATCAGGGCTATTCTGCCCTCCGCGGCCAGAATACGGCGGCATTCCCGCTTGAACGCGGCGGCGTCAAACCAGTGGAACGCCTGCGCCGCCGTTACCAGGTCCACGGAAGCGCCGGGAAGCAGGGTATGCTCCGCCGTTCCCGGCACGGAATGGAAGCGGTGGAAACCCTTCAGCACCTTCTCCGCCTCCCTCCGCATGTCATCGTTAGGCTCCACGCCGTACACGGTCCAGCCATGCTCCAGCATGACGCGGGACAGGATGCCTGTTCCGGAACCTATATCCGCCATTCGGAGATTCTCCCGGCGGGTTTCCCGCGTCAGAAGCTCAACAACGGCGGCGGGATAACCGGGCCTGCCCTGAACGTAGGCCCCGGCTTTTCCGGTAAATCGGTCAGTATTATTCATCGGGCTTTGTGAGATGGTTTACTCCTTTTCTCCCGTTTTTCCAGCTTCAATGCTGTTCCCGGAGCATGAAAAACCGCCGCACCGCGGGATTTCAGGAAAAAGGCATAAGAGCCGCTCCCGCCGCCCGGCCCGTTGAAGGCAGCCGGGTGGAATACCTTTTCCTGCCGCTTCCTCATCCTCCCGGCAGACGGGCGGGATGCAGTCCCCACTGATGGCTTTACAAGTCTTTCACGAGCTTTTAGTATCCGGATCAGGCCCGCTTCTCCCGGATTGCGTCCTGATTACGGGAAAACGACCATCTGCGGGCTCCATTTTCCAGACTGCGCCGCCCATGTTCGGATATTACAGACTTGCCTCCGCCGTCCCCCAGCTCCGCGTGGCTGATGTGGATTACAACGTCGACCAGCTCATGGACGGATTCCGGAAGGCTGCGGAACAGAAAGCTGCTGCCGTCGTCTTTCCGGAGCTTAGCATCACGGGCTACTCCTGCGGAGACCTCTTCTTCCAGCCGCGCCTGCGGGAGGCGGCCCTGGACGGCCTGCGCCGCTTTGCAGAAGCCACGGAAGGCTCAGGCACCATTGCCGTGGCGGGCCTGCCCTTCCTGCATGAAGATGCCCTGTACAACACGGCGGCGGTCATCCAGTCCGGCAGAGTGCTGGCGCTGGTTCCCAAAACCGTGCTCCCCAACTACCGGGAATTCTACGAAAAGCGGCAGTTTACCTCCGGCAGGAAGCTGGGAACAGGGACGAAGGAGGCCAAAGTCAATGGGGCATATATTCCGTTCGGAATGGAAATCATCTTCCACGATGCAGCCTCCTCCTTCAGCTTCGGCGTGGAAATATGCGAAGACCTGTGGAGCGTCATTCCCCCCAGCTCCGGACTGGCCCTTCAGGGAGCCAGGGCCATATTCAACCCCTCCGCGGGAACGGAACTCACGGGCAAGGCCGCCTACCGTCGCGAACTGGTCAAACAGCAAAGCGGCAGGTGCCTCTGCGCCTATGTCCTTTCCTCCGCAGGCGTGCATGAATCCACCACGGACACCGTATTCGGCGGGCATTCCCTCATTGCGGACAACGGCAGGCTGGCGGCTGAAGGCGAACGGTTCGGCAGAGAAAGCGCCCTGATCCTTGCAGACGTGGACTTTGAACGGCTGGCCGCGGCGCGCCTCTCCGAAAGTTCCTTCAATGACAGCAAATCCCTTTCCCCTGCCGGAAATGCCCTTCATCTGACGCTGCCGGCGGAAGTTCCCGCCCCCTCGGTCTGGAATACGCCTTTAATCCGGCGAGGCCATTTCTGCCCTCTCCCGCACACCGCCCGGAACGGTGCGAAGAAATCATCGCCATCCAGACAGCGGGACTGGCTAAAAGAATGGAGCACACCGATGCACGGCGGCTTGTCATCGGCATCTCCGGCGGTCTGGACTCCACGCTGGCCCTGCTTATTTGCGAGCGCGCCTGCCGGGCGTTGAAGCGCCCCGCCTCCGACATTCTGGCCGTCACGATGCCGGGCTTCGGCACCACGGACAGAACCCACGACAATGCCGTAACCATGTGCCGCCTTCTGGGCGCGGAGCTTCGGGAAATCCCCATTTCCGAATGCTGCCTCCGGCACTTCGGCGACATCGGGCACGATCCCGCCGAACGCACCACTACCTATGAAAACGTCCAGGCCCGCGAACGCACGCAAATCCTGATGGACCTGGCCAACAAAACCGGGGGCTGGTCGTGGGAACGGGAGACCTGTCGGAAATAGCCCTGGGCTGGAGCACCTACAACGGAGACCACATGTCCATGTACGCGGCCAACTGCTCCATTCCGAAGACGCTGATACGGTGCCTCATTGAACACATCGCCGGAGAATCGTCCCCGGAACTGGCCGCCACCCTCGCGGACATCAACAATACCCCCGTCAGCCCGGAGCTTCTGCCTCCGTCAGGCGACGGCTCCATTGAACAGCGTACGGAAGACGTGCTGGGGCCTTACGACCTGCATGACTTTTTCCTCTTCCACTTCATCAAATACGGGGCAGAGCCGGACAAAATCCTGTATCTGGCGGAGCACGCCTTCCGCGGCGAATTCCAGCCGGACTTCATCCGCCGCTGCCTGGGCATCTTCATCCGCCGCTTCTTCCGGCAGCAATTCAAGCGCAGCTGCATGCCGGACGGCCCCAAGGTAGGCACGATTGCCCTTTCTCCGCGAGGAGACTGGCGCATGCCTTCCGACGCCTGCGGAACAGTGTGGGAAAAAGATATTTCCCACCGTTGAACCCTTCCGGAGGGCTGCTGCACGCTGACCTTCTCCGGCGCCCCGGCATGAATTGCCCTACAGGGAAGTTCAATGCCCGGGGGCCAGCTTCAACCCGATAATGCCTATCAGCAGGAAGGTGGCCGCCAGCATGCGCCAGACATTGGAGGAATCCCCGAACCACAGGATGCCCACCAGAAACGTTCCCAGCGCGCCGATGCCCGTCCACACCGCATAAGCGGTGCCGATGGGAATGCTGCGCTGGGCCAGCCACAGAAGAAAACCGCTCAGGGCCATGCTGAACACGGAGAACGCAATGCAGGCGGCAAACCTGCCGGAACCCGTGCCGGGCGCCTGTGAAAGCTTGAAGCCCAGAGGCCATCCGATCTCACAGAGACCGGCCAACACCAGATAAATCCAGGACATATATTGAAACGGGGAATCATCTTCCGTTTGCCGGCCCTCCCGAATGGGAAGAGCTCCAAGGGCAACGGATGCCTTGCAGGGTAACTGCGTCCTCCCCGGAATCAAGCCGACAAACCATCCGCACCTTGTCATACCTGGAAATTCCAAAGCAAAAAATCCTGTTCCTCTGCCGGGAACCGGAAAATTTGCATGCCCTCAATTCATTGTTGCAAGAGGTTTTTAATAGTAACCGGTTTTGCGCCACTTTTTCTCCCTCTTCTGCTGCCTGACCGCCCTGTCGGCCAGATATCAATGATGCCATAGATTCAACCCTGTACGGGTGTCCTTGCACCATTTCAGGAGAAACTTCTGCTGGCTGGAATGGCTTTGGACATTAACCAATAACTTGAGCTACTATGAAGGAAGCTTGGACCAGCCAGAACAGCGCGCAGAAGGGGGAATGAAATGGCCTCCCTCCCAATAAAACTCTACTTGGATACCGGGGGTTTCTTGCCGGAAGGCAGGCCCGTCCTTTCCGTCGGTCAGCCACTCAATCGTAATGGGAACGAACTTCAACTTCTTGATGTTCGCCTGATTCTCCTCATAAAGCACGCCCACGACACCGGGTTCTACCATGGCGAGGCTGGAATAGGCAAAACTGCCTTCTCCCAACAGTTTTTTCACCGGCCAGGTTTTGCCGTTGTCATAGCTCATCGCCACCTGTCCCTTGATACGCCGTCCGGCGCTGGGACCGGAAAACAGGAGGCGGCTCTTGCCGCCAAAGGCAGGCTGGGCCGTCAGAGAATAAGTCATCAGGGAATTCTGCGTGCTGTCGCAAAACAATTCCGGAGCATCTTCCACTTCACCCCATGTCTCGCCGCCGTCCTGTGACCACACGATGCGGCGGCAATTGCCTCCGCCCCAGTGGCGCGCGACCATGACCACGCCTCCGTTATCCGTCTCCGCGATGGACGTTTCATTCACCAGGCCCTTCATATTGGCGGTCGGCTGGCCCTGCTTCCAGCTTTTGCCGCCGTCATCACTGTAAATGCAGGAAATCACCCATTTGCCGAACGGCCCTTCATTCATCGGAATCACCAGGCGCCCCTTGTGGGGGCCGCTCTTCAACTGGGTTCCCGCATTCGGGCCGGAAGCCATGATGTCCACGCCGGTGGGGCGCTTGGTCGTCTTCGTGATATCCTCCGGCTTCGTCCAGGAGGAACCGCCATTCCTGCTCTGGATCATGAAATTGCGGATGCACTTCTCGTCATCCCAACCCTGGGGAATATTGGGCTGCCGTTCCTTGACTCCTGCGGGATAACGCTGGAATACGACGGTTACGGTCTTGGTCTTGGCATCATAAACCGGGCACGGATTATTAAAGGTGGCCCCATGCGACTTGGCGATCGCCCGGGGGCGTGACCAGGTTTTTCCGCCATTCTTGCTGACGCTCATGATAATGTCGTTCTCCCCCTGGTCAGTATTCTTATACCGGCCTTCGGCAAACGCCAAAAGCTGCCCCTTCCCGATATTGAGCAAGGCGGGAATGCGGATGGACGCATAAGGGTTCCCTTCCCCGGCGCTGAATACGGTCACCGCCTTGTCCGTGGGAAAATCCGTCTTCTCTCCCTGCCCGAAGGCGGGCAGAACTGCGGCGCACACCGCACCCATCAAAAACTTGAACATGGTATTCATCATTACTGGACTTTATCTTGTTCCGAAGGGCTCTACAACCGCAATCCATGCCGTACCATCCTAAGACCAGAGCAGAAACTCTGACTCTCTCCAAAGGAATGGATAAACCATGCTGAAGGAGTGAGAAACCAAAAAATCTGGCAGTCACATGAAAATCTACCTGGACTTCGTCTTGTTCATCCCATTCCGGGAATCCAGGGGATAGTCGAAAAACGGACACCAATTGTCCATGCGGTAAACGACGTCCTGAATCCGGGTCTTTACCTTCTCCCCCTGGGAATCCCGCAGGCATCCGCGCGCTCCGGTGCGCGGGCCGGAAGGAAGTTTCTCCTTCAAGGTCATTCCGTACCGGAGATGACAGCCGGAAGGGTCGGACAACATTATGATGCGGACGGCGTCTCTGCCGTTCAGCGTGACGGACTTGATCTCCAGGGGTTCGCCCTGCGCGTTCACCAGGGAAAAGCCGTAATTGCCCGGATCAAGGATCGTCTTGGTATCCAGCGCCAGCGGAGGCACAGGCACGAAAAACTTCACGTCTACCGTCCAGTCCTTCCCCTTCCTGCCAACTGCATGGGCGACAGGATGGATGGGCTTCCAATGCACGCCCTCCACCAGCACCTTGTACATGACGTATCCGGCATACTCCCCGTAAAGCCGGGACATGGGAGCGGTCAAATGCACCCCGTCGCTATAGGAAAAATGGTACATGGGCGTAGTCATGATGTACCGGCTGTCCTTTTCCAGAGCCAAATCCAGCTGGGCCACGGCAATCGCGGGATAATCCGTCGGATTCTGGGCAAAATAATTGAGATGGGAGGCAACCTGGTATCCAAAGCACAGCACGTCATTCTTTTGTCCGGTGACGGCCTTGGCGTCCGCGTCAATATCCTGAATCAGCGCGCGCATCTTCTCCTTGTACCATTCCCCGGTTTTCCTGTCCTGCTGGTCGGTTTCCCCCTGCGTCCACAGGAAACACGGCATGGAAAATGACTTGCCGGCCTTGGAGGCGAGCTCGCGCCCCGCCGTCAAATCATCCAGAATGCGCTGGTAGGGAGCCTTGCCTTTGGAAAGAACGCCGATGCTGACACCTCCCACTCCGTCAGCAGAGCACAGAAACCGGACGTTGGACGCCTTCCCGGAGTCACGCTTCTTCAGCAGGCGCATGAAATTCCCGGCAGCGCCGGAAACGGGCGTCTCTCCCCTGGCGCCGTCAGGTGAAACGCCTTCTACCAGGGGAATCACGGCGCTCCGGTCATTGCCGCCCTCAAAAGGGCGGACGCCGCCCTTGAACATCAAATTGCCGTTCTTCTGCTCCGTCGTCACCACCGGCTTGGCCGTCCACCCTACGGAAAGCGACTGTCCATAGGACGGCAAGTAATTCCAGTCCGTTAAAACGGGTTTCTCCGCCAAACCATAAGGGCTGCCAGCCATCAACAGGCAAAAAAGAACTCCGGTACGAAAACATGTGCTTACCTTCATGACAATACGCTGAATCATGGTCATGTACGGTCCGGTACCTATCGAAAATTCAACATGCTGAAGAAAATAACCGGGGAATGAATGAAACTTCCTCCTGCCCAAAAATCACTTTACATGAAAATGTTGAATATTACTCAACGGACATGACGTCCGTAGTTGCCATATTGATGAACATGGAAATTCCGGGCAACCATCCGTTTTACCATGATGATTTCTCTCCCATGGATTCTCCCGGAAAATAACGCCTTTTTTGCAACCTGGGCCATCCGGAAAACTGTGGACCGTTAATAAGATTCAGCCCATTCAACCATACCTGGACTTCTAAAACCTCTCTTCTTCACCGTGAAGACAAGCAAGCTAATCAATGACCAGTTTTTTCAGGACTTCCTTATCTTCATCCAGCACTACCGTTCTGGATGCATGTTCATAGCATTGGCGGGAATACTTGCGGGCTTCCTCCTTGAACTGCCCGTTATCCAGGCCATGCAATGCGGCAAAAGCCTTCAACAACTTGATGTCAATCGCCATAATCCCTCCTTCGTCGCGCAGAATAGGGCTGAAAATATCCGAAAACAAATTGGAGACGGTCAACGGAGGCACCCATATCCTCTCGTGCTTCACGCCGGGACGGCGTTCTTCCTGGGCATACTTCGTCAGCAGCCGCACGCCCCGGTTAATAATATCAATACCCGTTCCGTAATCATTGACGGCCGCAGACAGGGCCCTGGCAGCAATCTCGGCAAGCACGCACAGTCCGAACCTGGGGTCCTGTTCAAAATTGCGCTCATGCCCGATGATAAACGCTCCAAGCAAATCACGCCGGGTTTCATTTGACACAGGCTTGTCAGCATAAACCAGAACCGAGGTAACGGACACGAAATCCCCCGGGAGCGAGACGACGTAAAGATCAAGATCTCTATCCCTGGAGAGATGGTCCAGCTTTTCAATATCAATATATTGAATATTGCCTGTCTGATCGCTCCTGACGGGAACTGCATTTTCCGGAATATCAAGCTCCCTGTCAACCAGGGGATTGGCGCCCAGATAGGGCTCCCGGGCGCGTTCCAGCAATGCCCTCTCCGTTACTCCCTCCACCAGCTCCGAAGTCTCTCCCACCCGGCCAAGCCTGGATAAATGCTCAATCCACCGGATGAGCGTGACCAGAATAATGGCAATCACCCCCAGGGTGACAACAAACAGAACCACCCTTCCCCGCTGGTCATACATGCCGGAATTCAGGAAAATAATCGCAATCAGGCTGAAAATGAAGGAACCGATGAACGTGGAAAGAGCATTCTGGGCCGTGGAATCCTCCATCAGCAGCTTCGTGGCCCTGGGCGTCACGCTCGATGTTGCCGCCGCATAAGCGGAAACAACCGTGGTTAAGGAAAAAAGTCGTAACCGCCAGCATGCTTGAAGCCAGGATGTTCAAAATCGTATCGACCGTATCGGCCCCGATCTTTTGGAAAATATCAAACGGAACAAACTCGCCCAGGTAAATGGAGGCAATAGCCGTAACAATAGCCAGCAGCGCAAAATAGGTAGCCTTGACCCAAAGAAGCTTGTTAGCCCTCAAAAACAATAACCTGATTTGAAAAATGAAGGACCCTTTCATCAGAAGCTGGAATTGGAAAAACGGTTGGAGGCTACTCTCCTGTTAAAACAGTATCGAAGCCTCTCCGTTCAAGAATAAGACTCTTAAAGGAGGGTGAGAAGCCGATCATTTCTATAACTTTAATGCCTCTCGAAGTAGAAACCCGCACCCGGGAAACCGCAGGAAATGGTTTCTGAAACTGGAAAAGGAGTTCACTCAAGTCAAGCAACTCAAAACAGCTCCCATCCTTCCGAAAGAGCGACTTTGCTTCAAGGAATGGCTGTGGAAAGCAAGGTTCCCGGCTGTGCCGGACTCTCTCTGTACGGGCAAACCCAAAAACACAGGCAGAATCTACCTGTAAATGCTCATAGAAACCTATGGATCCGTTGCCTCCGCTTTCTCTACATGGAGAAACGCGTCGATCAGGCAGCCCTCATCCTGAACAACAACATGCTGTTCTTCTATCAGCAACACAGATGGCACATAAAAGCCATTCTGACGGATGACAGGAAGAGAATATTGCGGGGAGGCGCGTGGTAGAAATTCTATGCCGATGTCGAAGAATTTCAGAAAGACTCAATCAAATGGTTCAAGCGTTACAGTCGCAAACGCCCTCATCAGGACTACAGCAGTATGGGAAGGCAATTGAGTAAAACATGGAAGCCTTTAAAAAACACGCCATACGCAAAGAAAACCAGCTATACAACGTGAGAGCGTTCCCATTCATCAAACCGCCCCGTCTTCCGTTGAAGCGAGTTGATTTTTTCGTTTGCCGGTAAAAAGAGAAATGGTGAAAGAAGAGGAAAACGGAGAATGTAACTTGTAACATCGTAGAATCACCCACTCCCACGTTATCATGAACCGAATCATTTCATTCCTCACCCTGCCCCTGTTGTCGCTCGCATCCGTATTTGCGGCCAACACTCCGGAAAGCATCGGCAACGACCTCCAGCTATTCAAGGATGCCTCCTGCACGGCTTTGAAGCAGGAGGTTAAAGACATTTCCGCCTTCCAGTCTGACGCGATGAAGGAACTCGCGGGCAAAATCCTGGCAGGCAACTACAAGCCGGACTACCTGTATGCCGAATACGAGGCCCTCCCCTCGCCACGCCAGACGGGCAAAAATCTCAGAATCGGAGATGGATTCAGCAAATACGACAACATGACGGGCGTCTACCTGGAAAAAGGGCAGCACGTCGTGCTGGTCGGCAAGACGGATGGACGTGAAATCAGCCTCCTGCTCCCGAACCTGATGCGCAAGCCGGCCGAAGGAGTGCAGCCGACGAAGGATCCCAACGGCTGGGGACTGCACAAAAAAAATACCCCTCAAGGAAGGAATCAACATCATTGATGTAGAAACGCCCGCCAACGCCTACATCAGCTACTTCAGCAATGATGCCGACACGGCGCCGAAAATCACTGTCCATTTCGTGACGGGCAAAGTCAACGGCTATTTCGACACCACCCGGGGCGATACCAACGAAGACTGGGTGCGCCTGCTTGACCAGGCCGTCTCCCCGATCATGGACGCCCGGGGAAAATACATCCAGGTTGCTTACCCCGTCGAATTCCTGAAAAAAAAATTCACCAGGGACCGCGGCACTGAACTCATCAACGCCTACGACAAGCTGATAGGCATCCAATACCAGCTGATGGGCCTTGAGAAATACGGCAAAATCCCGAAAAATCGCGTCTTTGCCCGCGTGAACTTCAACTACTACATGTTCCGCGACGGTGATGGAGTCGCCTACCTGGGAGACAATGGCACCATGCGAATGGTGACCGATCCTGAAAACGTCCTCAAGGGTGACGCCTGCTGGGGCTTCTCCCACGAAGTCGGCCACGTGATGCAGATGCGTCCGATGACCTGGGGCGGCATGACGGAAGTCAGCAACAACATCTTCTCTCTGCAAGCCGCCGCCAAAACGGGCAACGAAAGCCGCTTGAAGCGCCAGGGTACCTACGACAAGGCGCGCAAGGAAATCATCGACGGAAAAATCGCCTATCTGCAATCAAAGGATGTCTTCAACAAGCTGGTCCCCCTGTGGCAGCTCCATCTCTACTTTACCGAAAACGGACATCCCGACTTCTACCCTGACGTAATGGAGTACCTGCGCAACAATGCGGGAAACTACGGCGGAAATGAAACGATCAAATACCAGTTCGAATTCGTCAAAGCCTGCTGCGACGCCACAAAAAAACGACCTGACCGACTTCTTCGAGAAATGGGGCTTCTTCAAAACCGGACAATTCCATATCGGCGACTATGCTAATTACGATTTCACCGTCACCCCCGAAATAGTAGCCAAAACAAAAAAATGGATTGCCGATAAAAGCTACCCGAAACCTGAAACTGACATTGCTGGAATAAGTGAATAAGTTATTAAGAAATCCTGATTATTCCTAACAAGCATCAAATATACCGTAATCCTATGATAAAAAATTTTCTCTATTAGGGAATTAATGAAACGGGAAAAGTAGAAAGCACAGAAAGAATACTATGAGAATTTAGGACAGGACAGTTAGTAATGGACGATGATTCAAAAGAAGATAATACTAATTGGAACAGATTTTGGAGCCACGATCCCAGTCCACACGATCCCCATGAGTTCGGAGAAAGCATGAAGGACTGACACGATTATGAATAGAGAAAGGAACAAGAAGAAATTTGGGAGAGGAAAATCAAAAAAGTTATCACCAATTAGCAATCAGTAAGGATAATTATTCATTCAAAATTTCTTATTTAAATTGATTTATGAATAATTATAAATTCTTCATTCATAGATGGAACCGAAGTGTTTCCTACTTTCGAAGTAAGTTTTGGCGTTCTTTTTTTTACTATATTTCTTGTCTCTAATGCTATTTGTGTAAATCCATTATCTTCCAAATAATGAGAAGATATTTTAGTCAAATCAATATTGATACCATCGACAGTTCTATTTCCCAAAGTCAATATTATGTATTTTTTTTTTGTATAACGGCACATCTGTCCGAGAGCAAAAAAGTAATCGACAAAAAAGTTTATAACTTTTCTCTGTTTATCCAATCTAATATTGACAATATATTCTTTTATCAAATCAAGTTCATATTCGGATAAACGTGTGTTTTTGTTATCTCTAGATCCACCTAAACTTTTTGTATCAATTATAGAATAGTTTTCTCTTTCCCAATCATTAATAATAAGATCATTGTCTGGTATCCATTGTAATGCTAGTGAAGAAAATTGTCCATAAGGAACTGTTGTACCATTATCACCATATGGAGGAGAAGTAATAGTTATATCAAATTGGTCATTCAAAAAGGTATTTGATACTTTTAAAATATCATCTTTATAAAGTTTGTATTTAGCTTTCGATTTATTAAATTTTAATATATTATTTTTTGCCGAGCTAATAAAATCAGAAATTACATTATTCGTCATTTTTGAAATTGCCTCAGTTTCTTTGATGTGTAATTTATACGTTGATGTTCTTGTATTGCTATATTTACGTATAATATTACACATCGTATACCAAAAATATAGTCGCGAAGTCTTATGCTTTATACTAGAAATTGAATCCCTAAGAAGACTCAAATTTTCGATAATATCAGAACGAAACCATTTTTCTACGTTATGAAATGAGAAGCATTCAAAATTAGTAGATCCTTTCAACTTACATTCCAATTCATACATGTCATTTTTAAAAAACCTTGGTATCCCATTCAGTTTGACAGTAGTAATTAGGTTTGCCAAAGGATTTATGTCACACCCAAATAGATTTACATCCGGATTTATTTCATAAGACTCATATAAGGCGGTTCCTGATCCATGAAATGGATCAAAAACAGAGGATATTTTTTCCTTTTTAAATATCCTTTCTAGAATCAGTTTTTGAACAGGAGCAACCATCATAGCCGGATACAAAACCGTCCCATGAATATCATCTTTTCTATAATCCTTGAATGAAATATCCAATCCCATATGTATTAATAATTATTTCTTCCCAAGATGAGCTTTAGGAATTGACACATTAAGAACAAATTCATTAATGCAAACGCAAAATAATCCTAAAACTTTACCGGCATCTTGAATCATAGAATTTGTAAGATAACTTGAAGATCTATGAGCCCCAAGATGACAATTTTTTATACAGTTATAAGCATTTTCCGGGACTAAAGAATTTTTAAGATTATTAAAACCTATAGCAGTTACTCTATCTATAATAGTTAATAATGGATTAGAAGCTTCGAAAAATTCAAAAAGACAATAAACCCTGTCTTCTATCTTTCTAGTATTATCAGCGAACAAAACGCGTTTTTTTCTGATGGCATGATCAAGGCAAAGCTCAAAAGCGGAACGTAAAGAACAAGCAATAAGTTCTTTATATTTATTTTCTTTACTCTTATATGCGTAATTTATTTGATTAATTATATCGCTCAAAATAGGTATAGATAATTTATATCCATCCGTAGAGGATATTCTAATCAAATTTTTAGGTCCGCCACCTCCTTTTATGGGTGCTTCTTTCTCTATAAAATCAATAAATAATTTTGCTGTGATATTTCCTGTTTTTTTATCTATATACCTATAAAAAACATCATAAGAACAAGGTCGAGTTATACTTGGAATAATGTTTGTGCTGTCTGTTATATCGAAATCATCTGATTCTATTGTTATATTAATATCATCATTCTTTATATTCTCTCCGCTACTATTCTTTTTTTTAAAACTATGTAATCGTACAAATTAATTTGTGGGCTTGGAATATATTCTGATATCTCACCATCATTTCTTAAAATTATACGTGCAGTTCCTGAACTAGCTTCATCCTCATCTGGATCAGGTATACTTGGCCCCGTAATAATAGGTTCATTAACTTTAGCCTCGATTTTAATTTGTGAACCTATTTTTTGAATTTTGCTATTTATATTCTTAAGAAATTCCTCTATGGCGTCCGTGATATCATTTTGAACAAATTGAGTTCTATCAGAATTGAATTCGATTCGAGGATTCTCGCAAAATATTTTAACGTAACCGATTATTTGAGGTAAAGATTCTGAAGAGCGTTTAGATCTATTTATATTTGGATCAAACAAATTTTCATTATCAAAAAGATTGTCATTAATATATATCAATGGGCGTAATTCACCATTTTTTGAAAGAAATAAGGGATCAATTTCTTTTTTATCTTTTGGATTATGCCCAAAATCATAGATAAGTATTTCTAACTCTACTTCAAAATCTTCTTTTGGTTTTTTATAGTCTATTGTTTTGCATAATTCTTTTTTTCTATAGAATTTTATGCATTCATTTTTTGAAGAATACTCTATATATAATAGTTGCCTTCTTTTTAGAATATTTTTAAAGTCTTTTAATGATTTGTTTTTGAACTTTTTTTCTCCACAAGAAAAAGACATTTCAATTGCTTCTTTATAGAAGGCATTTGCAATTTTTTGCCCTTCTCTCTCCCCTATTCCTTCAAAATATGATTTTAGAGCTTCAAAGTAGTACTTTTCTACCTCTTCTATCTCTATTATGGTTCCATTTTTTTCTAAATCAATATTTGAAATTTTAATATCATGAGAACTAATATTATCAAGATCTATTAGTTTTGATTTGTCGGTTATGCAAAATTGAATCCCAATATCTTTTTTTGTTTTTCCATGTTATTTTGTTGCCAAATTTAAGAGCGGCTAAAAACCCCAACCCCTTTGCTCCTTGTGTATAACGTAATCTATCTTTATTGTTTTTATTTTTATACTTGATAGGAGTCCCATATTTTTTATGGCTATCTGCTAAATGAAACAATTCATTGACATCATTACGATCCATACCACTTCCATCGTCTCGAATAGTCAATTTCCTAGATATCGGATCTAAATGAATCGTCACAGTCTCAGCAAATGCATCATATGAATTTTTTATTAACTCATTTAATGCTACAAAATTCGTAGGTATTTTACTGGATAATTCCCTAATAATATTTCCGCTAACTCTTATAGAAGTTTGGATATTCGTTTCCATTATCAGTGTAAATTTCTTCGCTATGGTGTCTCTTATTCGGAATATTTCAAGGCTTATTTCGCAATAATTATTCTCTATTTTTTCCCAATATTTTCCCCAGACTCCTAGAAAAAAAACCGCAATATATTCATTACGAATATATTGCGGCGTAAAATTAATGGCGGACAGGGAGGGATTCGAACCCTCGGTACTGTTGCCAGTACACACACTTTCCAGGCGTGCTCATTCGACCACTCTGACACCTGCCCGTTGATAAATTGTGTTAGATAGGAAAGCGGGGGTAATATAACGGTAGAAGAGGGGGGTTGGCAATCTTTTTCACTTGGGAGGCATTTTACTGTTTTCCTCAAGCTCTTCCCGTGTTTCCGTCTGTTGCCTTAAGAGGATGGAAGCGCATAGGTATCCAGGGAATTCTGAAAATAGGATGGCAAGAGAACCTCGTGATACCATATAACAGGCTTCTGTTATCTACAGAAGCCTGTCATTGAGCAAGGTTGAGTCCTTCGTGCCCGATGCCTCCTTCTTTAGAAGGGCAAAAAACGTTCTTCCTATTTTTTCAGCGTTTGCGTCTTTCAGGAAGGGACTCTTGCTGTCCGGTCATTATTTCTTTTCCGGGCGTTCGAGATCGATACCCCATTTTTCCTGCATGAATTTTTTGTTTTTGGAATTCCAGTTTGTCCTTGAAGCGGTTCAGGTTTTTACCTCCTTGGGGGACCATGCGGTTTCCACCAGAGCGAGGGCGCGCGGGTAAGCCTGGTAGAAAACGCGTTCAATGTTCGGCAGGCGTTCCGCCCACAGGCAGCAGTCTACGCCGCGCACACGTTCCATTTCCTTGGCGGAGAGGCCGTGTCCCGGTTCCAGGGAGTACACGTTTTCCAGCGTGTTGACGGGCATCCAGCCCGTGTCCGGCTGGCCGGAGGGCCAGTCGCCGGGAAGCTGGGGATAGTCAAAGTAGCATTTGCCGTTGGGGGCGCAGATAACGTCCACCTTGTCGCCCGTGGTGTTGGCTACCGTTTTAGGCGTGTGGCCGCCTCTCCACGTGGTTACGATTACTCCGTCCGGATATTTGCCCATGGGTTCATACCAGAAGACGGCCGTTTTTCCGCGGCTTTTCAGCATTTTGGCGCACCGGGTGAAGAATTCCCCACCATTTCCTTTTTGCGCGGCGGCCTTTTTGTTTTCCTCACGGATGCCGGCTTTCTCACGGAAGTCCGCGCATTTGGGGCATTTCATCCAGTTGTCTTCCGGCGCTTCGTCTCCGCCCAGATGCACGTATTGGGACGGGAAGATGTCTTTGAGTTCATTGAAGACGGCGTTGTAGAATTTCCAGACGTCCGGGTTGCCGGGGCATACCAGCGTGTAGGAGATGCCCGCATTCGTGCGCACTTCCAGCTTGGGGTTCGGGAAACAGAGGAATTCCGGATAGGCGGTGCAAAGGGCCTGGTTGTGGCCGGGCACGTCTATTTCCGGGATGATTTCAATGTTCCGTGCGGCGGCGTATTTCACCAGGTCCTTGAGCTGTTCCTTGGTGTACATGCCACCATGGGGGGTTTTGTTGCCAAAGGTTTCCTTACGCCTGGAGGCCACGCTTTCCAGCTTGGGGTATCCGGGCACGGGAAGGCGCCAGCCCTGATCATCCGTGAGGTGGAAATGGAGTTTGTTGAATTTGTAGAAGGACATCACATCAATGAATTTTTTGACGTCCTCCACCGGCACGAAGTGGCGTGCGGTGTCCATCATCATGCTGCGCCAGCCAAACCGGGGCTTGTCTTCAATGACGCCGCAGGGAATGCCGCCGTCCCTGTATTGGGCCTGGAGCTGTTCCAGCGTATTTTTGGCATAAAAGAGGCCCGCGCGATCGCCAGCCTGGATTTCCACGCCCTGCGGCTTGATGGTGAGCTTGTATCCCTCCGGCCCCAGGGCCTTATTGGCGGCCTGCTTGAGGATTTTGGGGGATTTACAGACTCCGGAGGAAGTACTGACTTCGACGGGTTCCGGGATGATGTGATAGGGACGGGATTCCACGTCGCCAGCGGCAAAAACGCTGCCGCCCAGCGCCAGCAGAAGAGGTAGGATACGCCATTTCATTGCGCACGATTCTGACGGAACCGTATTCCATCCGCAATCAAAAAAGACCAGAGGCTTACGGCATGTCCCGGAAAAGGCGCTTCCCGCCTGCACTTCCATCTTGACGGATGCCTCAAAGACAGGTTTGCTAGTCCTGCGCATGGGAGAGTCCTTTTACACACGCACCACGGAGACACCCCCTCCGCCTTTGATTTGTCCCTCCGACCGCCTGCCTTCAGCGAGTTCCGCGGGCAGGAGAAGATCAAGGACCGCCTGATGCTGATGGTGGAAGCCGCCAAACAGCGCGACGACGTGCTGGACCACATTCTGCTGAGCGGCCCCCCTGGCCTGGGGAAGACGACGCTTGCCAATATTATCGCGAATGCCGTCGGCTGCCGCATCCATACGACGTCCGGCCCCCAGATCGAGAAGGCGGGGGACCTGGCAGGCGTGCTGACCAATCTGGAAAAAGGGGACATCCTGTTTATTGACGAGATCCACCGCCTTCACCCGGCCATTGAGGAGTACCTGTACCCGGCCATGGAGGATTTCCGGCTGGATATTATTATCGACCAGGGCCCGAACGCCCGCTCCATCCAACTGAATCTTCCCAAGTTCACCCTGGTGGGGGCCACCACCCGCGCCGGGATGCTGACCAGCCCGCTGCGTTCCCGCTTCGGCCTCGTGAACCGGCTGGATTATTACACGCAGGAGGATCTGTGCGCGATCATCGAGCGATCCGCCGGATTGCTGAACGTCCCCGTGGAACCGACAGGCGCCCTTCAGATCGCCCTGCGCTCCCGAGGCACGCCGCGCGTGGCCAATTCCCTGCTGCGCTGGGTGCGGGATTACGCCCAGGTACGCGGCGACGGCGTGATTACGGAGCAACTGGCGCACGATGCCCTGACCATGATCGAGATTGACGACGACGGCCTGGACGAGATGGACAAGCGCCTGCTGGAAGCCATGATTTACAAGTTTAACGGCGGTCCCGTGGGACTTTCCTCCCTGGCTGTGGCCGTAGGGGAAGACGCTTCCACGCTGGAGGACGTGCACGAGCCTTTCCTGATCATGCAGGGGTACATCAACCGTACTCCCAGGGGACGCGTGGCGATGCCTTCCGCCTATCTCAAGATGGGGGCCACGCCGCCCGCCAACGGACAGGGATGGCTGTTGTAAGCCATCCGTTTACGGCATGGCAGGAGTCCCGTGTTTTGTGCTGGTCATCAGGCCTCCTTTCTTTTAGACTGTCCCCACATAAAAACGTCAGGACGTTTTCTGTTCATCATACGCCCAAAGCTATGGCCGCAAATTCTGATATCGCCTTTAAAAAGACTGCCCGTCAAGATCATCGGTACGGGCTCCTATGTTCCGGAACGCCGCCTGACCAATGCGGACCTGGAGAAGATGGTGGACACTTCCCACGAATGGATCATCGAACGCACGGGCATCGTGGAACGCCGCATCGCCGCCCCTGACGAGTACACCCCCCACATGGGGACGACGGCCGCCCAGCGGGCGCTGGAATCCTGCGGATTGCAGCCGGAGGATATCGACCTGATCATCGTCTCCACCATTACGCCGGATATGTTCACTCCTTCCACCTCCTGCTATATCCAGGACGCCCTGGGCGCCAAGAATGCCGCCGCCTTTGACATTTCCGCCGCCTGTTCCGGCTTCCTGTTCGCCATGAAAACGGCCGTCCAGTTCCTCGGCACGGGCCAGATGAAGACGGCCCTCATCATCGCCGCGGAAAAACTTTCCACCGTCGTCAACTGGGAGGACCGCACCACCTGCGTCCTGTTCGGGGACGGCGCCGGAGCCGCCGTGCTCCAGGCTTCCACGGGAGAGGAAGGGGAAGGCTCCATCCTCGCTACGGACATCGGCACGGACGGCGCCCTGCACGACCTGCTCCAGATTCCGGGCGGCGGCTCCCGCTGCCCCACCACGGTGGAGAACGCCCACGAACGCCTGGCTACCCTCGCCATGCGCGGCAAGGAGACCTTCCGCCAGGCAGTTCCCCGCATGAAGGATTCCGCCGCCAGCGTGATTGAACGCGCCGGCCTGACGTCGGACGACATCAAGCTGATCATTCCCCACCAGGCCAACCTCCGCATCATCAATGCCGTGGCCCAGCGTCTTTCCATCCCGGAGGACAAGGTGTTCATCAATATTGAGAAATACGGCAACACTTCCGCCGCCGCCGTGGCCATCGCCTTTGACGAAGCGCGCCGCACCGGCAGGTTCGGCAAGGGGGACAACGTCGTCCTGGTCACCTTCGGCGCAGGCCTCACATGGGGCGCCGCAGCCATCCGCTGGTAATTTCCGTTATTCCATTCCAGAAACTTACATTACACATGACAACCGAACCGTACGGCAAAAAGAATCCGTTCCCCGCACCCGTCCTTTCCGTCAAGCACCTCACCGGGGAAGGCAGCCCGAAAGAAACGATCCATATTGAATACAGCCTGGACGGCGCCGGAATGGTGTACGTTGCCGGAGACGCCCTGGCCGTCATTCCCTCCAATGATTCTTCCCTGGTGGAGGCCCTGATTGAAAAGCTCGGCCTCAACCCGGATTCCCAGGTTCCCACGCCGGAGGGGGGAGCCGCCAGCCTGCGGGACGCCCTGATCAACTGCTATGACATCACCAATGTCAACAAGGCCCTGCTGACCAAATGGGCAACCGCTTCCGGCAGTCAGGAGCTGGAAACCCTGCTGGCCGGGGACAAGGACGCGCTCAGCGATTTCCTGTGGGGACGCGACGTGCTGGACCTGGCAACGGAGTATCCGGCCTCCTTTGAATCTGCGGAGGCTTTTGCAGGCATCCTGAAAAAGATCATGCCGCGCCTTTATTCCATCGCCTCCAGCCCGAACGCCCACCCTGAAGAAGTGCATCTGTGTGTGGGCGCGGTGCGCTACACGGCCCGGGACCGCAAGCGCGGCGGCGTGTGCTCCACTTACATGGCGGACCGCCTCCAGCCGGGACATACGGCCAGGGTGTTTGTGCATACCAACAAGAATTTCCGCCTGCCGGAAGACGGGGATACCCCCATCATCATGGTTGGCCCCGGCACCGGCATCGCCCCCCTTCCGCGCATTCTGGGAGGAACGCACCGCCTCCGGGGACAAGGGCGGCAATTGGCTGTTCTTCGGCAACCCATACAAAGCTACCGATTTCTGCTATGAAGACGAGCTGGCCAAATTGACGGCGGACGGCAGATTGAAATTGTCCGTAGCCTGGTCCCGCGACCAGGAGAAGAAGGTATACGTTCAGCATCTCATGGTCCAGGAAGGCGAAGAGCTCTGGAAATGGCTGGAAAACGGCGCATGCTTCTACGTCTGCGGAGACGCCTCCCGCATGGCCAAGGACGTTGACGCCGCCCTTCATGAAGTTATCCAGACCTGGGGCCACAAGACTCCGGAAGAAGCTGCGGAGTACGTAGCGGACATGAAACAGCACCGCCGCTACCAGCGGGACGTGTATTAATCCGGTATACGCTTTCTTTCCTTTTACCGCGCCTTTCCACTATCCGTGGGAAGGCGCTTTTTCTTTTTACTACGGAGAAACCGTTACCGGTAAATCCGGTTGGCGCAGGGAAGAGCGGCTTGCCTTTTCTCCTCCATCCCTTTTTCCGGGTTTTCCGGGCCCCTTGCGGAAAGGGAATTTACTTGCCCCATAGAAATCCCTTATACAACCCATTTACCAGGAGGGACCAGGGGCGCATGCACCATCTTTCCGCCCTGTCCGCCCAGACGCACCAGCAGTTTACCCGGGCCTGGAGCTTGTCAAACGCCTTTCCCATCTCAGCCGGCTCCTCCCGCGAGCAGGCCTGCACATAAGCATTAAAACAGGGTCCCTCCAGCCATCCATGCAGCATGGAACTAATCTCTTTGAGGAACCGGATACGGGCTTCTTTCTCCATCTTCAGCAGTCTGGGCACATGTAATTCCCGCAAAATTAAAAAGTGCACGGCAAACTGCCATTCCCTGTGCGGCATCAGTTTCCATTCCTCCAGCCGATGCGTCAGCAGGTCTTCCACGGAAATATCACGGCAAGCCTGCTCCTGCATGGCAGAGCCGGCACGCTGTACATAGATGGAGCCCACTCTTTTTCCCAAGCCAATCATCGCCGTTCTTCTCATCAACCGCATCCAATACAGGACATCCTCTCCGTATTTCATGCCTGCTTCCCACAAAGGAAGAGAAGATGCCAGGGAGGAATTCAGAACAACGCTGCTCGTATGGATGGATAAAAGCCCTCTTAACCCCAGTTTCCTGACTACGAAGGAGCACGGTTTTCCCTTCCTGCGGGGAATGCAATCCTCCCTGTTCCATGTATATCTGGCGGCATAAACGTACACGCCAGGATGCTTCCGGAAAAAAATCATATGCCATCTTCAAATGATCAGGATACCAGTAGCCATCTCCATCAAGGAACGCCACGTATTTTCCTTTGGCCGCTTTCACTCCCGTGTTTCTGGCATGCGAAGCGCCTCCATTTTCCTGGGAAATGACGTTAATTCTGGAATCCTGAAAAAATTCCACCACTTGAAGGGTGCCATCCGTCGAGCCGTTATCAACGATGATCAATTCAAAATTCTTAAATTCCTGATCCAATACGGATTGAACGGTTTTTCTCAAATAATGCTCCAGATTATAGGCGATTAAAATCACGCTGAATTCTATCCAACCATAGCGGCTATCCCGGATATGCCTGTGCTTTTCTTCCATTTTCCAGATTTAAAACTCGGTGGAGAAATACAGGATTTCTAATCCGGGTTCTTTGTCCGGATACATGAAGGTTTACCAACATGCATATTATGAGCTTTTTATACGGCTTCATGCTGCTGCACGACAGGAAGGACATTTCTTTCCAGGATTGCCTCCCCTCAACTGTCACCATTTATATTAAGTATTTTTTATTGAATCCGGATTAGAAATTCGTGGTTAAGCCATCAGTTCTCATTTTTAGTAACAAAACATAAAATGCTTTTTGCTTTCCTATCCTGATTCCTGTTTTTCCGGACAACCAAAGAAGGATGATTCCATGAAATACGGCACTTCCTTCATTTTTTCCCTACATCCCTTCGATCAATCCCTTCGGTTTGAAAAGACACTTCCCGGAGGCTTTCACCTATCGACAAAGATTATGCATCGCCCTTCCCTGCATGCAGTTCATCCCCCTGCATCCCTATCTGCCAAATGATCGGTATCAAGATTCCCCCTTCTTCTTTTTCGCGCATGAATACGCATTCATCCCCTTTTTCCCATTCCACGCACTCAAACCTGCACACGCTATTCCCCATGCAGCAAAGGAAGCAGCCATGCAGAACATGGTTCCATGAACACTTCACGGAGATTTTATCCAAGAGCTTTTTCCCTGCCCTGGCGGTCCCTTTCCATCCGGGGTCTTCAGGCACCCCCCTACCGCGCTCCGCAAACGGCTCTTTTCACTTTCCTGAGCTTGAAAAAGAAGACCATGCAGAACAGATACAGTTTTTGCGGCAAGCAATGGACGATGCCCATCCATCCCGGCTTCCTTAGCGCCCACCTTCGGCGGAAGGAATAGTTCCACCAGTTCTGCTGTTGATCAATGCAGCGTATCGCCTTTCTTCTCTCCTCCATTTCGGCAAGCAATTCTTCCCGCGAACGGAAAACCGGAGTGCGGCCCTTCAACAAGTCCTTACACAGTTCCAGGCCGGCTTCCTTGCTTTTCTTCAACTGGCGCCGCATCAGCCGATCCCTTTTTTCAAAGGCCGCAGCCGTTTTCATGCTGGCAAACCGCGCTGCACTGTTGACGGCACAAATGTTTTTGACGGCAAACCTGTAATAGTACAGGGAGACATCCGGCAATTCATAGATGCTGCCTTGCAGCCACACATGAAATCCCATCAGGTCATCTTCAAAATTGTCCGTCATCGGCAGGGAGCGCCCCCATTGGCAGGCGCTTTTCCTGATCATCATACTGCCTCCGTAATGGGCAGTGGAGGAGAAAGTCCCCTCTTGAAGCCTGATCACCGGGGCCTCTTCCGGAACAGCAGGAAACGCCGGGAATTCGAACATAACGCCGGCTTCCTCATACACGCGGGTCATCTGGCTGACGACAGCCACAGCATCAGGATGCCTTGCCACCGCCCCGGCAAACACCCTGCACCTCCAGGGGAAGGAACAATCATCCCCATCCTGGCGGAGAATCCATTCATGGGAGGCCAGCTCCACCATCTGCCGTATGTGCGGCCCGCGCCTCATAGGAGTTTCATTCCGGTTCAATACCACGCGGTACGGTCCCCGGTACTGCTCCGCCATTTCCTGCATGACTGCAAAGGTACCGTCGGATGAACCGTCATCAGACAGGATGATTTCTACCGGCCCCTCGTAATCCTGCTGGAATACGCTCCGGATGGCATCTCCAATGCAATATTCCTCATTATGCCCGGTCAGAATAATGCTGATGGAGGGGAGTTCCGGAGGATTCATGAAGAAAAGCGGCACGGAAAAGGAAATGTGAATCCCGAGATGGACTATGATCCACAGAGATAAGGTGTCACGTTTGTACCGGATTCAGAATCCGCTATGATTTGGTCCATCAATGCGTTGATGAACAATGAAGGCGTCACGAGGGATTTTTTCCCTCCCCCATTTACCGATTGTTATTACTCCAGAATCAGCGCGAAGTCTTTCCTCCACATCCGGATTCCCGTCCAGCTCCAAAAGCGTTCCATCTCCTTCCTAAATGCAGAAGCCATTTTTCAGCGTTATTATTCCAGCCTATAACCTGGAAAAATATATTGCTGCTACCATTCAGTCGGTACTGGCTCAAATATTTCAGGATTTTGAAATTATTATCGTTGACGATGGTTCTACAGACGGAACCGTTTCTATCATCCAATCTTTTCACGACCAAAGAATTCATCTTATTTCCCAGCGCAACGGCGGCGTTTCGCGAGCACGAAATGCAGGAATGAAGAAAGCCCAAGGCCTTTATATCGCTTTTCTGGACGGGGACGATTACTGGTACCCAGAACATTTGGCGCTGGCGGCTAATTTTTTCAATCTTCATCCTGAGATATTGGTTTATTCCAACCGTCACATCCTGGACGAGTTGGCCAACATAGCGCCACGTCCCCCATCCCATCCTGTATTCATCCGGAAATTGGGGTTAAGGGGATTGCTATTCATGCACCCTAGCAATGTTATCCTGAGTTCATCTCTTGCGTTTCAACTTCCGTCCTGGGAGGAAAATATGTCCTATGGAGAAGACGGCCTGTACTGGACGCGGTGCATGAGGCAGACAGCCCTGATCGGGCTGGGAGGAACCGTCACCTCAATTTACCGGCAAAGGGCATCATCCGCCATGCATGATGTGAATTACCGGCATGTCTCCATTCATACGCTCCTTGCGCCCTTGCTGGATGAACTTGAAGCCATGAAAAAACCCACATGGCAGTTCGCCGTTCATTTCCTGATCATCAGGGAATTGCATTCCAACAGGTTGCTGGCTCTTGACGAAGAGGAAAGGACCTCCTTGCTGGGCAGAATCAGGAAGGTGACGCATCCCTACCTGAACCGGACCTATTTTGACGCCTATGCGAAGGCATGTTTTGCAAAGGAAGGAATGGAACAATCATTTACTGCGCTCATGAATAGAACCGTTTCCTTATGCGTCTGGCTGGACCGCCTGGAAAGAATGGGAAGATCCATGTTGTTTCTCAATAGAAACCAGTAACGCGGATGGGAAACGCAGATCCATTTCTTCACCTGCCATAGTCCATACCGGACCTTTACCATGAACATCGTATACGCTACAGACGATAAGGGAGCGCTGGGAACGGGGGTAAGCATCGTTTCCCTCATGGAGAATTTACCAGCCGACGTTCATGCCGATATTTACATCATGACAGACGGTTTGAACGAGGACAATACGGCTCGTTTAAATTCTCTGCAACGGTCTTACCGCCTGAGTTTACACTTCATTGACATGAAGGATAAATACAAGGATTTTCCTGTTGGTTCCAAGTGGTCGGCAGCGACGTATTACCGTCTTGGCCTCGCAGGGGAACTTCCCGCCACGGTGGAACGCGCCCTGTATGTAGATATTGATACCATTTTCAACCGGGATATCAGTTCCATGTATGAAACCGAGTTCGGGGATTGCCTCATCGCCGGCGTTTTCACTACGGAACATTTGACTGAGGAGTTTTTCTCACGCTGGAAACGGGAAATGAATCTGGGCAGGGATTCCATTTACATCAATGCAGGCGTTGTTCTTTATCATGTTAAGAAAAATTCGTGAAGAACGGTTTGAAGCCCAAGTTTTATCTTATGCGAAAAGCAACATCCATCATCTCTCCTGGCAGGATCAGGATATTTTGAACGCATGTTATCAAGAACGTATTTTCTTGCTCCATCCCATGTGGAACATCTGCGACGGCGCCATTTGGTCGATCCGCTGGAAAGGAATAAAAAGCTTCGAGAATAATCCCCTAGAGCCGAAGGATTTGTTGGAAGCCGCCACCAGTCCCGGCATCATTCATTACTGGGGGCATCCCAAGCCCTGGCAGCCCAATAGCCTGCGTCAGGATAACGGGCTGTTCTACAAGTATTGGAAAAAATCTCCGTGGAAAGATAATATCCGGGATTTCCGAAAGCAAAATGATTCTGCCCGAATGTTTGTTTCCCGAATGAGATGCCTCCTGGGGAAGGGCAAACGGCTTTTGCAGGGCAAACACCAGTAGGATTGCGCCAGCTTTTCCTGCCTTTCCCGGTGACCAGGAAGCAACCGATTTACAGAGCGCTTTTTTATTAAGGAACGCCAATATCAGCCATTTTTTTTCGGGATACCATCCGTATTCCTTTTTTCCTTGGTATTTCCCCGAGTCAGGAAATTGTCCACTCGGGATTTCCATGGCTGCAAATGCTTCAAATGCACGAAGCTCATGTCTTTTTCATTCCGCGGCTGATGATGATCCAAAGCCACAGCTTCAGAATTTGCCTGTCTTTCCCACGCATAAACGTTATTACGAAAGCAGAATAAGCCCATTTTTTCCTTTTGATTTTTAGCTTTGCGTACAAAGGGTTTTTCATGGAAGCCCTTTTCACGCCCAGATTCCGGTATAGTGATTTTCCGGCTTGTCCAAAAAGATCATTTTACGGATGCCTCCATTAGTTTTCCACGACCGGGTTCCACGGTGACTATTTCCGCCAACCAATTCTGGCAGTACACGCATTCAAAGCAGGCCAGCAAAGCGTGTGCAAGAATGCGTCAACGTTTTATACCTGATGACCGTATCGGCAAGTAGGGAGTATTTTAAAAATTAGTTTATTCATGAAAGTTGACACTATCAAAGGAAGTTCCTATGTAATGACTTGTACAAAAGCTTGTTCAGTACATGCCGTTTTAAGTTCCAGCGTGGATCTCATGCTTGTTCTGGAAGCAGGAAAAGCGGGCCAATACGGTTTTGTGGCTCCGACGGATGCGGTAGAAATATCCGATGAAAACGCTTTTGTCATACAGATTTTTAAAACGCCCGTCCCGAGATTGTTTGTCCAGGACGGCGTTCAACCCGGAGAGGATGCCATTTTAAAAAATATGATGGCGGAGTCCGGAACCTTTGCCGGCACCGTCAACGCCAACGGAGGCGTTCGCGTGCCGCTGCCTGCCACGGCCCAGGAGGCCCTGTCCTGGGACTCCATGCTCGAAGAGCAGGCCAGACGGGAATGGCTCCTGGTGCGCAGCGCCTCCTATGCCGCCGTTCCGTCATGGGTGGCATTGCTGGCGCGCATGCAATCCCTCAGCATTTACAAGTATTCCAGCGCCAATGCATCCGTCAAGGAAGGCATCATTGAAAATGAACTATATGACCATGTCATTAGAATGACTCCCGCCTCCGGCATTTCCTTGCTGGGGGTGGGCACCAAGCCCTGGAAATTTGCTCATTCACTGGGAACCTACAAAGATTCCAGTTTTGCGGCGGCGGCGGCATGGTGCATTACGGGGGCGGACAAGGCGTCCATCATGCTGGGAAGCACCACACATGGCTATGGATGCACCACAAACCCGTCCTCGCCATGCTATGCGCATCCCATTCACTGGTGCAATTATGACCATGCCGGAGCAGGGCAGGATTACAGGTTTCCTCTGCTCAATGCCGTTAATAATTACAACGGTTATGATATGACGCCCGCCTGGCAGGCGACTTTATACGGCAAGTCTTACCTGGGCAGTTCTGCATCCTGCTTGATCCGCGGCACGGATTACGGGCGCGGCAACGGGGAAGCCCGGTATGTGTGGGCGCTGGTTCCAGACGCCACCTATCTTGCCGTAGCAATGGCGCCCCGGCATGCGGCAGACCATCCCTACGTTGAAAACAGGTGGGAGTTGTTCGTCGACGGGCAATACGTCATGCCCATGACAGCGCGGTTCTGCGGCGGCGGCCATACGGCTGTATTGTCAGCAACAGTCAAAGCCCATGAAGTGGCCAGCGCGCAGGAGGCAGGGTTGAGAATGGCCGGAATGCGGGTGAACACGGGCAGCCTGCCCGGCAGCACGGCGGCCAGGGAGATCCTGGGGAAGGTGGTCATGGACGGAGTGGCGGTCAAGCCCGTGCCGGAGGTGACGGCTTCCGCGCTGGAGGTGGGAGCGGAAGGCGGTGAAGTAACGCTGACGGTATCCTCCACGCTGGCGGAGGCTGTGTACGCCATTAACGACACGATGTGCGGGCATGACCCCGCCGCCGTATGGTGCAGCCAATCCGCGGAGCAGATACCAGCCGGCGGCGGCCAAATCACCCTGATGCTTGCCCCCAACACGACCGGGCAACCCCGGCAAGTGTGGGTTTTTGTCGGCCACCACTATGCCCAGACCGCTGTCGTGGAAATCAACCAGTTACCCTGAATATATGAATAAAAAAGAGTTGCACTTATTTTTCCTGCCAAGGAAGTAAAAAATCCTTATAATGCCCCATAGGGAACGCTTACTTTTTCCTCTTCCAGAGCAGCCGCGTCCCCGCTATTGCCAGTCCGCGATGTACCATGCCACGCATGCCTTTCGTACAGCAATACATTAAAAGAATCGTTATGACGCCATAGGAAACAACCATGAGGAAGGCACAGGCAAACCAGTTCAGGAAAGACCCGGAGGGTTGCAAGGGGGAATATTTCCAAATCCAGTTCATCAGCACCATAGGTATCAGAATCAGCGCCAGCTGGTAACCGAATTGGAGCCAGTAATTCATCACGTTCTTTCTGAATCCCCAAGTGTACAGCATGAAGGGTTTCCAAATGCCAACAATAAGCACCAGGCTGGAAATACTCCCCAGAAGAATGCCGGGCAACCCCCATAGGTAACCTCCGATAATTGCTACGGAAATGTTGATCACGCTTTCTACAATGGGCGCCCAGACATCCCAGAACAGGCCGTAGCCGTATAAAAATTGATCCACTGCACCCCGCGTGACAGTGATGAACAGGTTGATGATGATCAGGATCATGATTTCCCGGGGAGGATGTAGCCCGCTCCCAGCCAAAGCGTGATGAATGGCTCCAGAAGCTGGTAAAGGGTAAAGCAGATTGTCCCGGCTATCAGCATGCGCAGGGAAAATAATTCATTGAATACCTTGCGGATTTTTTCCGCGTTCCCCTCCGCGATCAGATTTCCCACGCTGGCTTCCGTGCTGCCCAACAGGTTGTTGACCAGTAGGAACAGTTTATCCATGATGGTGGAATAGTTGCCATAGTAGGCCACCATCTGCAGGGAAACAAATGCATAAACCAGAAACGGCGTGATCTGGAACTGGAAAAAATAACCCAGCCGATGTGCAAAGAGCTGCTTGGTATATTTAATAACCTCAGGGTATTTCCTGAACAGTTCCTTTCCCAGAGCCACATTGCTTTTCAACCAGGGATATACCTGATTAATTTTCCAGTTAAGGATGAAGGAGTAAATAATGCCGAACAGCAGTTCTATCATTATCCATAGATAATAGCTGCCCGTATACCACGCAGATAATATCTGGCATAAAATTTTGATTATGGAGGCCGTCTGGAAATAGAAGGCCACCACGTAATTCCTCTGGTCCGCCCCCAGGAGAGTCTGCCTGTAGTTGGCGAAGTACCCAATCAGTGAAGAGGCGAGAAAGGAATAATAAGCAAAATAGATGATTCCATAGGAAAACCCCGTTGAAGGGAAGATCAGCGGCAGAAAACAGGAAAGCAGCAATCCGGCGGCAATAATGATGCGCCCTATCCACCGGTACATGTAACCCAGAACAGAAATAATTTCATTAATTCTGGCCTCATCATGTTCAAAAATAGGTTTATAAAGCACATATCCGATAGCCGTGCTTATGCCAAGCTCCGCCAAATTGAGAAAATTCAGCAGATTCATTAAAGTTCCCGTCAAACCGACGAAATCAGCGCCCAGGCAATTCAGGAAAACTTTTCTTGAAAAAAATGAAATGATGAGAATCAGAACATAAAAAATGAGGTTCACCCGGGCATTCAACAGGCTTTTTTTTACGCGAGACTCCTTCATACCATTTATTCCATGGACTTATCCTCTCTTCACGAGAAAACAAAAAATACAGAAATCATTCATACCCGGTTTCATTTATCCGGCTGGTAAAATACAAACAGGATATTCTGCCAGTCATACGGCCATGAAAAGCGGCATTAATCTAGCACAACATTCCACTGCATCAACATCTTTTTATCCATAAGCCACAACCTGCTCCATACCAGTTATCCAGCATTGTTCCATAAAGCATTCTTGTTTTATTTCCCTCTTCCATCTATATTACCGCCCGTGAGCAAAGGAAGGATTCTGATTGCCGCCTATGCCTTCCCTCCCGGGGAAGGAGGCGTGAGTATGGCGGCCTATGAAATGGCGCACAGCCTGGGCTCCAGAGGCTGGGACATTCACGTCCTCACCCGCCAGCAGGATTTGCCGGAGGATCCTTCCCGCACAAGATGCTGCCCCATCACGGCCCTGCCGGATTCCCTGACGGACGACACCAACCGCTTGAAGGAGTACCTGGACGCTTTTTTAAAAGATATCCAGCCGGATTTTATCGTTTACCATTCCTGGTCGGGCTGGTGCCGGAAGGAATTGCTGGCATGCGCACGGGAAAAGCGCCTTCCCTTTTTTCTGCGTTCCCACGGCATGCCCACCAACCTCCGTTCCTATTTCCGCGTGGACTACCCTCCTTTTTTCGGCATGAAAAAATGGCTCTGCTCCTTTTTCCAAATACGCAGGGGCATTCTGAACGTACACCGGGAATCCCCGTTAAACCGCCTTGTTTTCCTTGACTCCTATGGAACGCCCTTCAAAGGGTTCGATTATTACTACTGCTCCAAACTGAATCTTTCCCGTTACGTCTGCATTCCCAACACGTTTCCGGCACTGAAACAAGCCGTTCCTTTCTTCCGGGAAAAATACGGATTGTCCCACGCTCCCGTTTTCACGTGTCCCGCCAGCGCCTGCAACACGAAGCGGCAGCTTCTGTTTATTCGCCATGTAAAGCAAACTAAGCTGGACAACATCGTTTTCCTTTTCCTTGTTCCGCAACGCAATTCCTACGCTGAGCAAATGGAGCAGGCTATTGGGGACGATCCCAGATTCAGGATTCTTTACAATCTTCCCCGTCCGGAGGTGGAAGCCGCCATTATGGAGAGCGCCGCCGTTTTCCTTTACTCCTATCAGGAGCAGCAGCCGCTTTGCATTCTGGAGGCCATGTCGTGCGGCATCCCATGGTTTGCTCCCGATGTGGGAGCCGTTTCCACCCTGAAGGGAGGCATCATCCTGAAAAAAACATCCCCCGCCACATTGGAAAAAACCGTGGGGGCTCTGACGGACGAAAAATTCCGGGAGCGCCGAGGGCAGGAGGGGCTGTGGCAATGGCAGGAACAGTATGATCCATCAGCCGTATATCAACAATGGGAAGACCTGCTCAGCTCCATTCCCTCCTCCCGTACCCCAAAGCAGAAGGATTGAATTGATTCCATGGGATGAATTCGGCCCCGGCTATGTTCCTCACGAACGTTATCCCATGGTAAAACGCCTTTTCGCCATTTCCATCATTGCATTTTCCGGAGCAACCCAGTTTCTCAATTATGAGAATTTTCGCGTTAAAATTTTTCAATAGGAGATTGCGGAAACCAAGTCTCCCGTTTTAAAGAAAGACCATTATTGTATCAGTTTAAAAAAGGGATTCCAGATAGAAAACAGACACAATCTTTTTTTCATCTTGCTCGCAGCCAAGGCGCTCATCATCATACTTGCGCATTTTCTGGACTTTTCAATTCGTCCGCGTTATTAATAATCCTTGCTGTTTTTATATGGAAAATCGGTCATCTCTTCCTGTTATCGCCATTTTGGCAAACATGCCTTTGGGACGCTTGCTTCCTGAAGAGTTTCAAGATCAAGACCACACCTTGATTCCATGGATTTATGCTCTTTTCTGCGATCTGGCTCATCAAAAACGCTATGAAATTCATTGGATTACTCTCAAAAAATATGTAAAGGCCCATACCGTCCGGCAACTGAAAGGCCAGACCATTCACATTCTGCCTGATCCAAGTTTGGCTCTGGGACTTTTAAGCGGGCATTTTCTTGCCTCTAAAAGAATACGCCTTCTTCTCCATTCCCTGAAACCAGCCCTGGTCCATGCATGGGGCATTGAATTTCCATATGCCAAGGCATGCATGAACCAGCCGTATTCCCGATTATTATCATACCAGGGGGCCCTGCATGCCTATTGCCGGGAAAGTAAAATGCCCTTTCTCGCGCACCTTCAAGCATTCTGGGAAAAACGAACAACTCCGGCATACCAGCATATTACATGTGAATCACCATGGGCTGCGGAATGTGTCCGGAAACTCAACCCGGCAGCCTCTATCCATCTTATCGACTACGGCATTGAGTCCGAGTTCCAGGAAAAGAAACGCGCTCCCAGTACACGGCCATCCTGCCTGTTCGCAGGATCACTGAACGAACGTAAAGGTCTTCCCTTTCTGATTGAAGCCTTTAAAGATCCCTCCCTGGCGCATGTAGACCTTTATATTGCAGGAAACGGGAAACTACGCACCAAGCTAAATTCCGGATGCCCTCCCAATATCCATTGGCTTGGAGAACTATCCAGGATGCAACTCAGGCAGCAGATGGAAACGGCCTGGTGCCTGTTACTTCCAACTCTGGCCGATACAGGACCCACCATTGTCAAGGAAGCCCGCTGTATGGAATTACCGGTTATCACTACGGTCAATGCCGGAAGCAAACAATACGTCGAAGACGGCAAATCGGGATACATCCTCCCAGTCAAAGACAGCGAAGCCATTCGCCAAGCCGTCCTTGCCGTGACGGAATCCCTGGATAAATCCATTGCCATGGGAAAATACGGAATAGAGGAAATAAAAAGGAAGCTCAGTATTCAAACTACTTCCCAAGACTTTATGGACGTCTATGGCTCGCTGCTGGAGATGAAAGAGAAAAAAGACACGGCTTCCTGACAGGCAGGTTTTTCTTTTACCTCCGGAGCTTCCAAAGAAAACCTGTTTTCGCCTTTCTCCCCATGATAAAAAAGCTCATTATTCAGTTCCTTTCAAAGATAGGCTGCCTGCTGCTCAAACTCCGGGGAGTGCGTACCGGAACGGGCGTCATCCTGTCCGGACTGCCCCGGATTAAAAATTTCCGGGAGCTTGCATCACCATCGGCAACGGCGTCACCATCCACTCCATGACGCGGATGAATCCGGTCCTTTCCCACCATGCCTGCCTGGCGGCCCTTTCCAATGAAGCCCGCATCACCGTGGAGGACGGCTGCGGCATCAGCGGAGCCACCCTGGTTTGCGTCAACGGCATCCACATCGGGCGCCATACGCTGATAGGCGCAGACACGCTGATTCTGGACAACGACATGCACTATCCCCGGAGCGGCGCCAGCTGGGGCAGCACGTGGGGAAATCCCGGGCACGGCAAGCCCATTCACATCGGAGAAGGCTGTTTCATCGGAGCCAGGGCCATTATCCTGAAAGGCGTCACCATCGGTTCCGGAGCCGTGGTAGCCGCCGGAGCCGTCGTCACCAGGGATGTGCCTTCCGGCTGTCTCGCGATCGGCAATCCCGCAGAAAACAAGCCGCTGCCCGAACGCCTCAGGCATCCGGAAAAATCCTGACTGCGCCATGCCCGGCATTTCTACTACAGGCCTTCCCGCCACGCTGTTCCTTGCCGGCCCCACCGGGTCGGGAAAATCCGCCGTGGCCGTGGAACTGGCGGAAATGCTGGGTGCGGAAATCGTCGGCTCGGACGCCTACCAGGTGTACCGTGAGCTTCCCATTCTAACGGCGGCTCCCTCCCCGGAAGACCGGGCACGCGTTCCCCACCACATGGTATCCATCATTCCGGCCCGGATGCCCTGGGACGCCACGGAACACTACCACCGCGCCATGCGGTGCGTGGAGGGTATCCATGCCCGCGGAAAAACGGCCATCGTCACGGGCGGCTCCGGACTGTACTTCAAATTCCTCTCCCACGGCATGTCGGAAGCGCCGCCCGGTGACGCCGCCCTCCGCGCCGCTTTTGCGGACTGTTCCACGGAAGAATTGTACGCCAGGCTGGCTTCCCTGGACCCGGAAGGCGCAGCCCTGACCAATTCTTCCAACCGGCGGTATGTGGAACGCAACCTGGAAATCGTCCTTGCCGGAGGAAAACCCCTTTCCTTCTGGAAGCGGAACTGGCTGAAGCCGCCCCTGGGGCCCGGCTGGGTCATCACCAGGGAAGTTCCGGAACTGGATGGGAGAATCGCCCTCCGCGCCGCACGCATGATGCAGGAGGGGGTCGTGGAAGAAGCAGCCGCCCTGGGCCCCTGCTCCGCCACGGCGGAACGCACACTTGGCCTGGCGTTGATACGCAGCCTGCTGCGTGGGGAAATCACCTGTGAAACCTGCCAGAGCCAGCTGGCGCTCGCCACCCGGCAATACGCCAAACGCCAGCGTACCTGGTTGAAACGGGAGCAATGGCTCCGGGAACTTCCGGCTGCCCCCTCCGCCTCCCCCCGGGAGCTGGCGAAATGCATCATACGGGAGCTGGAGCATTAGCCCCCTCCTAGGACGGTAAACATCCGGAAAACCGCCCGTTTCTTCCCCCGGCAAACTGTATCTAACATATTTTTGGATGCATTGACATTAAAAGGGGCGGAAGACTATCATGAGCATAACTCTCCGTAGCTCGCACCCTGGCATGAATTTCCCCTCTTTCCGCCTTTCTTCTACCGGCATTTTTCTGCACGCCCTGGCAGCGCTTGCGCATGCGGAAGATATTCCCGCCACGGATGACCGCTCCCTGTACATCGAATCGGAAACGAAAGCCGTCTCTCCCCAATGCCTCATCGACCAGGGAGACCAGGACGAGGACAGGAAACGCACCAAAGTCGGTATTGGAGAAGTGGTCACCTTAACCTTGAACGGCAAGAGGGTTAAGGACGTGGACTCAGACTCCCTTGAATGGTCCCTGGAGCCGGAGAATGCGGCCAGCATTGAGAAATCAAATGACGATATTAATCAAGCCACGCTGAAGATTAATAGAGACCTCACCCAGAATACCACGCTGAAGGTTCGAGTCAAAACCAGCCTTGACGACGAATTGCCGGAAAGGGAACCCTCCGTTTTCAGCATTCTCGTTCCCTCTGACATTAAAGCGGAACATTCCGGGAAACGGGTGGAAAAACATCCCCAGGACAAGGAAAAAGACAGACCGGGAGCTTCCTCCAAGCTTGTCGTGACTTTTCTTCCCTTGACGGTCAGTTTCAGCAACATTTCCATCATGGAGCGGGCGGAAGACCCGGAAGGATTCAAACCGGTGCATACCCCGGGAAAATTGTTGATGAGACCTAATGCCCTGAATGCCCACCATCATGACAACATCGGCTGGAGATGGGACAAGGAGAAGGATATTCGCTTGCAGCACTTGCAGAATATGAAGCTGCCGTATTCCTTTTCATGGACCTGCGGATGGTACGTACGCGACGACGGCAAGGACTGCTGCAAGATTGGCAATGACGCGTATTCCCAGGATTTCAGTTTTGAGTACGAAGATGAAAGGGAAACCAATAAAGACTCCCCCACCAGGGGCTTGAAAAATATCAAGGTAAGCATCACCAAATTCGGATGCACCGTCACGCGCAGCACAGCAGGCAATGCCCTGCATGCCGACTCTACCGCCAATCCATAACCTCCTGTTTTTAGCATCATGAATAAATCTTATCCCTTCCTTCTGTTATTCGTCCTTTACTCGCTGTCTTTTCCCTGTTCAGCCTCTCCGGAGCAGGACCAGCTCCCCCTTCCTTCCGCCATCAGGAATCTGAACAAGCAAAACCCGGAACTCCTGCGGCTCAAGAAACTACTGGACAGCGGCCAGATCATTCCGTTCTACCAGGGGGCGGATAAAATATTGAAAGAAGCCAACCGCTACCGGAAAAAGGACGTCACCCCTCAGGAATTGACGGAGGGGCTTTTCCTTTGCTACCTGATTGCCAAGGCCCCGTTCATCGACCTCAACGATTACGAAAACGTCGAATGGGTTTCAGAATATACTGATGTTGATCACCACGCAAAAGAGTTTTTCACAAACAGTATCCCTTTCCTTGCGCTAACGGACAAGAATAGCAGCCTCCCAGGCAGGGAAGAGGCCCTTCGATTTTATTTATCCGCAAAAGCTCTGATCATCAAACAATTCCACAGCCAGGTAGATTATGCTTTTGAAGCTACGGAAATTTTCGCCCACATGCTCATCGACCATGCCTCCGGAATGCCAGAAGGAAACGATACCAAGCTGTTCAACAAGACAAGCGCGCTGAGTTCGAGAAGCAACAACGCTCAATTCGCCATCAGAAGCAAAGAACGCGGATTTATCAGGGAACTGATGACCTGCTTTCCGACCAAGGCCCAGGAGGTCAAAAAATACCTGCGTCTGGCCGGATACAGGGACAAGGATATTCCGGCCCTGCTGGACAGGACCGTCGGCCGGGTGCCGGAAGCGGCCTACCTTTACAAAGGATTGCCCAAACAGAAAAATTAAAGCGGCATCCAAATCCGGACAACAAAAGCGTCACTGATGCGCCCCCTTTCCCGCATAAAAAGACTGTAAGGCGTCCCCTTGTTTTCCCAGGTTACGCCCCGGATATTCGTCTTCCACGCTTTTTGTCTTGGCTTGCGGGGGCATCTTTGGTTTACAGAGGCAGGCGGGAAAGACTTTCCAAAAGCAGGCCGCTTCATTATATTCATCTCTTTTTCAGCATCGTGGCACGCATTCTTGTAGGCTTATCAGGCGGGGTGGACAGCTCCGTGGCAGCAGCCCTGCTCGTGGAGCAGGGCCATGACGTGGTGGGGGCCTACATGAAAAACTGGGTGAATGACGAGGGCATCCCTGGCGAATGCCCGTGGGAGCAGGATATTCAGGACGCGCTGTCCGTCGCCAAAAAAATCGGCATTGAATTCCGGGTCATCGACCTGGTGGACGAATACCGCGCCCGCATCGTGAATTACCTGATTGAAGGCTACCGCGCCGGATACACGCCCAATCCGGACGTGCTGTGCAACCGGGAAATGAAGTTCGGCGTCTTTCTGGATTACGCCCTGGAGCAGGGGTTTGACTCCGTAGCCACCGGCCACTACGCCCGCAGGCTGGATACGCCGCAGGGCTCCTTCATCCTGCGCGGGCGGGACCCGAACAAGGACCAGTCCTACTTCCTGTCCCTGATGCGCCCGGACCAGACAGCCCGCGCCGTGTTCCCCCTGGGGGACCTGCTGAAGCCGGAGGTCCGCGTGCTGGCGGACAAATACGGCCTTCCCACGGCGCGCAAGAAGGACAGCCAGGGCATCTGCTTCATCGGCCAAGTGAAGATGAGCGACTTCCTGCGCCACTACCTGCCGGACAAACCCGGCAAAATCGTGGATACGGAGGGGAAGACGCTCGGCTCCCACAACGGCCTGCACCTGTTTACCATGGGCCAGCGGAAGGCCACGGCGTCGCCTCCCCGCGGGAGGGAATCGCCTACGTGGTGGTGGGGAAGGACGTCAAACGCAACCGCCTGATCCTGGGGTATGAAGACGCGTCCACGCAAGGACTGTATGCGGCCCATGCGGTGGTCGGCGGCATTTCCAATACGCTGGCGCCCCTGCCCTCCCGCGTGATGGCGCAGCCCCGCTACCGCGCCAAGGCGGAATGGGCCTCCTGCGAATATCTGGAAGAAGGAAAGGTACGCCTGAGCTTTGACACGCCCCTCCGGGCGCTGGCCGTGGGACAGGTCTGCGCCTTTTACGACGGAGGCAAGTTGCTCGGGGGCGGTTTTTTGAATCCATAGAACCATGATTGAGCCGGAACGCACCATCGCCGCGCAGGCCACCGCCGCAGGACAGGGAGCCATTGCCGTCATCCGCATGAGCGGCCCCGGCTGCATGGCCGTCCTGAAACAATGCACCCCCGCGGCCTTCATGGAACGCCTCCAGCCGCGCCGGGCAACGCTGGCCCGCATTCAGGATGCGGAGGGAGTTGCCATTGACCAGGCGCTGGTAACCTGGTTTCCGGCTCCGGCCAGTTATACGGGGGAAGATACCGTGGAAGTCTCCTGCCATGGCGGCATGCTGGTGACGGACCGCCTGCTGAAACGCCTGTACCAGTGCGGAGCCTTCCCGGCGGAACCGGGAGAGTTTACGAAGAGGGCCTTCCTGAACGGGCGGATGGACCTGACCCAGGCGGAGGCCGTGATGGACGTGATTTCCGCCGGGAGCGACCTGGCCCTGAAGGCCGCGCAAAGCCAGCTGGACGGAGGCATCGGCTCCCAGGTGAACGAACTGAAGGAGAGCCTGGTCCATGTTCTGGCCCATATCGAAGCCTACATTGATTTTCCGGATGAAGACATTTCCCCGGACACAGCCTCCGGTTTGCTGGCGCGGCTCCGGAGCATGGAGGAAAAGCTTTCCGCCCTTCTCCGGACTGCCGAGGGCGGTCGTCTTCTGCGTGAAGGCATCCGCACGGCGATTGCCGGACCACCCAACGTGGGAAAGTCCAGCCTGCTGAATACCTTGCTGGGGTATGACCGCGCCATTGTCAGCAATATTGCCGGAACCACGCGGGACACGGTGGAGGAATCCATCCAGCTCGCCGGGCTGGCCCTGCGGCTGATTGACACGGCAGGCGTCCGGGAATCATCCGACGTAATTGAACAGGCCGGCATCACCCGCACCAACCGGGCGCTGGAAACCGCCGACCTGGTTCTGGAAGTGGCGGACGCCTCCGCGCCCCGCACAGAGCCCTTCCTGACCGCCGGGCGCACCGCGCCGCGGCTGCTGGTCCTGAACAAGTGCGACCTGGGAATCCATCCGGACTGGAAAACTATTCCCGGCATCAGGTTCTCCTGCGCCGCCGGAGAGGGCAGAGAGGAATTGGAAGAAGCCATCGTCCGCGCCTTTGCCTCCGCCCTGCCCGGCGAAACGGGCAGCTCCCAGGTGGCCATCAACGCCCGGCACCAGCATGAACTGGGCCTGTGCCTGGAGCATGTCCGGCTGGCTTCAGAGTCCATCTCCCGGCAGGAGAGCCCGGAATTCACGGCGCTGGAACTCAGGGAAGCCCTGACGCACCTGGGGGAAATCACCGGAGCCGTGGATACGGAGGCCGTGCTGGGCGCCATTTTTTCCTCCTTCTGCATCGGCAAATAGACGGTTGGTGACAACTGGTACTATTTGGTGTAAAATATTGGTAAATTGCTCTTTGTGGGGCGACTTTTTTCGTGCCGACTACTCGATTTAACCACTTTCCACCCCTTTTTACCTGCTTTTTGTATGCGGCATGAAGAATAACCTCAACCAGACGGCGCATGTTGCCAACAGTGACGGGTATTCTTTCGCTGCCCAAATGAACCGCGAGCTTTGCGCCAGACTCGACAACGCGCTTAAATATTTTGACTTACGATGTCGAAACTGAAGCAGAGTCAGAATTACCGAGGTTCGGTGACATACGTCCTCAACGAGAAAAAAGGTGCAGAGATTATCGGTTCTGACCGCTTGATGCTTGATTCCGTTGACGCTATTGTTCGCAGTCTGGAGGCGCAGGGCGAAATGAATCCGAGGCTCGGCAAGAATGTCGGTCATACGGTTCTTAGTTTCGCGCCCCTTGATTTGCCGCGCATGAGCAATGAGTACATGCACAAGTTGGTATTGGAATATATGGAGTGGATGGAAATCCGGAATACCCAGTATCTCATCGTGCGCCACTATGACCGGGAGCATCCGCATGTCCACATCGTGTTCAACCGAGTCGCAGTCACTCAATTTCAGCCTCAATTTATTTCATATTCACTTGCAAGGCGAGAATGTGCCAATAACTGAATGTGCATGGTACAAGAACCACCGTCGCAAAAAACGTGGACCAAAACTCTGATGAAAACGTTCTCATCCAACCCCGGAGGTGCCGGACAAGGTGCCGTGCCTTCCACTCCCTCTTCAAGCAACGTTCCAACTTCTTCCAAAAGCATTGACATAAACAGTGTCTATATGTTCTTTGAAGAACTGAAAGTAGCGTTTGAGAAAGGCCAACCCAAACAGTCTGATGGCTCACAGGTTCAGACTGAAGTGTATACCCCAAAGTGTTCCGTAAGATTCTCGCTACCGAGCTGCCTAAGTTCAGCATTCGTGTCGAGGATCCTGCTTTGGACTATTCCAAAATACCCACTCCTAAGGATAATTCCGAAGAAATCAGGAAGATGGGCGAAAAGGTCGAGAAGAAAGATTCCGAAACCACCAAACAACTGAGCAAGATTGAGGCTTCATTAACAAAGCTGGAATCGGCTGTCTCTGCTAATACCAAGGCTGTCAATTCCGCACCGAAGGTGCAGAAAATCGAGAAGACCCATTTCCTTGACCCTCGCTCATGAAAAATGCTGCTATGCGTGATGGTCAGCTTTCTCATCAGCATCGCTCTCGGCGTGTGGCTCATCCTCAAATGCGATGAGGTTGAGCAATATGAAGATAACGACTTGAAGTATCGTCTGATTCAGATGAATGGAAGCGTTTCGAGCGTAGGACTTGACAGCATCGAGGTATGGTTCCTAGAACCTGAAAGGGTAAAGAACTTCCGCAAGATGCTCGTTGAGCATGAGCAACGTATGGAGAAACTCCGCCGTTTAACCCTTGAACGCGACCGCCTCAACAATGAGATAGACAATCTAAATTCCCAAAACCCTAAAAATTCCCGCTAATGCGAACAATCAACAACATCCATTCAATCTCGGCAGATGCTCAGAAGAGCATCAAGGCCTTCTTCTATGATTTTTCTAAGTTCATGGAAGAGAACTTCTCCGCAACACCCGACCAGCTCATGCTTGACTGGAACTGTGTAGGCGCGACCGCCCAATTCCACAGCCGAAACAACTACTTTGAATTTCAGCTTTGGGAATGCTCCGAAGGCTATCTCGATATACCCGACATGACTGCTATAGTATCAGTATTCAGCACGACAACCGAGGAAATGGCAGCAATAACCGGGCAATGGCTCGGCGAAGCAGCCAAGGCCAACGGTTTCCGTCACCTCGCAGACACGTCTGCAATGCCTCTCAACCGAGCCGACCAAATCCCCGGCTGCGCCTCCTCATGTATCACCCTCTAAACCCTTTTTTGCCATGCAAGAATTGACCACCTCCACAATGAACAGCATTACCGACCTATTCCTTGACTTCCGCAACTATATTTCCGAACATTTCGGCACAGATTCTGACGCGGTTGACCTCAGATGGAACTGTGTGGGAGCCACCATCCACTACTTCGGAGAATCGCGCACCATCCAATTCCACCTTTGGGAACACTCCGATGGCCACCTTGGTATCCCCACATGCCCCTCATAGTCATCAACATCAACTTCCGAGGCGTATCCGCCGTAATTCGTCCCGAAATGGAAGCCTTCACCCGATGGCTTGCTGACACCGCCCGTCTCCACAGCTTCCTCCACATCGCCGACGAAAACGAACCGCCCCCTCGCCACCAACCAACTCCCCAGCTGCGAAATCGCCTGCCTCCGCCTGAAATAGTCCCAACCAACCCCTCCCCACCACCCCGACGAGCATCCTCGGGGGGGCTTTTGTTCTCAAATATCATTGTCGCACTTGCAAAAATAGTTTTAATTTATTATCTTTGCGTTCAAATTAAAGTTTGTTTATATGAGCGAAGATATTAACCGTATAAAAACAGTTTTGTGTGAAAAGAAGAGGACTTGCCGTTGGCGAGCTCAACAGCTTCAGGTTAATCCTACGACAGTTTCAAAATGGTGCACCAATACTTCTCAACTTGACCTATATACTCTTCGAAAAATATCACAACTTCTTGAAATTTCCATCTCTGAACTATTAAAATCATAATGAGGTATTTAGGCAGTAAGGATACACTTTTACCTGCAATTCATTCCCTTTTGTCATCCAAAGGGCTGATGAATCATCGGTATCGGTTTTTTGACGCGTTCTGTGGCACAGGTGCAGTTGCCAATAGTCTAAAAGATGTGTTCAATATTACGATAAACGATTCTATGCACTGGAGTGTATTATATTCGAAAGGTCGCATATCTGGAAAGCATTGCACTTTTGAAAAATTAGGATTTAACCCTTTCGTGTTTTTTGAAAAGAACCAGGATAGACTAGAAGGATTCATGTATACAAACTATTCTCCGGCAAAATCTGACAGGATGTATTTTACTCCTGAAAATGCAGGTAGGATTGATTTTATACGACAAACAATCGAAAAGTGGAATAAAGAAGATCGACTCACAGAAAATGAATATGCATATCTCATATATTGTCTTATCGAAGGTGTTTCAAGTATTTCTAACACTGCCGGAGTTTATGGAGCATTCCTAAAACACTGGGATTCCAGAGCCCATAATTCGCTAAAATTTATAAAACTAGGTGAAAATTTGTTTGATTATACGGAAAGGATTTGTGACGTTGAATCATATTGTGACAAGATAGAAAATATTATTTCTAAAGTGGATTGTGATATTCTCTACCTTGATCCGCCCTATACTCAAAACCAATATGGGACTCAATATCACCTTTTAGAAACGCTTGTTCTTGATGATAATCCACAAATGAGTAGAATAACTGGGTCTCGACCGGTTACTCCAATGAAATCGTTGTGGTCAAAAGACATATATGCACAAGTATTATTTGATGAAGTAGTTGCAAACACTAGAGCTCGATATATCATTTTGAGTTACAATAATGATGGCATTATGTCAAAGGACTTTATTGAAGCAACGCTAAAACGTTATGGGGTTGAGGGCTCATACTCATGCATAGAAACTGATTATAAGAAATATAACAATTTCAAATGTAGAGGCAAAGATGGACATCTTGAATATCTGTTCTTCATAGAGAAACGGCCAAACAATAAGGTAATTTACGAATCTCCCCTTAATTATTCGGGGAGTAAAGCGAAAATGGTGCCATTCATTAAAGCACTTCTACCAGCTAATATAGAATTATTTGTCGATGCCTTTGGTGGAGGTTTTAATGTTGGCATTAATATATCCGCCAATCGTGTTGCATATAATGATATTAATCCTTTTATAGTTGAATTAATACGTTCATTCCAACAACATGATGCTGCAGACTACTTTAAAGCTCTAAACAAAATTATCAAGGAATATAATCTTGCTCCACTTAATAAGGTTGAATACATAGCTCTGCGAACTAAGTATAATTCTTTGCCGATTGACAAACGTTCTCCAATGATGCTTTATGCTTTAATTCTTTTCGGTTTTCAACAGCAGATTAGATTTAACGCAGAACATAGATTTAACATCCCTTGTGGTTCAAGACGCTTTAATGATAAACTTTTATCGAAATTTATATCCTTTACAAGAAGGATACAAGAGAAGAATGTCGTGTTCTACAATCGAAGATATGAAAACTTAAGAGATCTTATTGACGAGGACACTTTTTTCTATTTTGATCCACCATACAGGGAAACGACGGCAACATATAACGATGGCAAAAGAGGGTTTGATGGATGGTCTATCGAACATGAGAATCAACTATGTCAGTTTATAGATGATATTGCTGCTATGAATGGGAAGTTTATGTTCTCATACGTCATAGAAGTTGGAGAATTTTATAATCAAAACATCGTATTATGGGCAAATAGGAATAACTATCGTATTGTAGGAGTTCCAGAAACACAAGGTCGTTACAATGACCGTAGAGAAGTTCTAATTATAAATTATTAAAATGAGAGCAATAATATCATATCGGCCTAACACACAAAAAATTCCAGCTGGATTTAGGCATGTGCTGACATCTGACATTCTTCGCGATATTTGCGTAAGGATTACAGGACAGACTGACTATATTGTGGAAGAATTGACCGATACCTATAATAAGGGTCGTTTACTAACAGTTCAGCACAATGGCATTATACACTACGTCACTTTATCTGAAAATCGAATTGAGGGCCGAAATTCAAGTCTTCAAAGTGTCCCCACAGCCATAAACATCTTCTATTCTGACCCCAATTCAAATAAGCAATTGTGGTACTATTTCCTCCCATATACAGGAAATCCATTTACAGAATATCATCTTGTTTATTACCGTTTAATGGCGACCGCAGGGATAAAGTTTCTCAACATTAACGAATATTGCACTTTCCCCATATTATCATATAGTTCCATTGATGATTTAATCAAAGAAAGAAGCGATAATCAATCAAATAATCGTAGTAATAATTCATCTTTCATTACTAAAACGGCAGACAAAATACAATTATATGCAAAGACCTACGGTGCAAATAAATATGAATCATCAGTTTTTGGAGTAGCTCTGTCAAAAATAACAGATCGGCCTATTGATGTGTTTGCCGTATCTGAACAAGATCTCACAAATTTACCGGCATCATCTCTAAAGACTTTTAATATCCTTGGAAATATTTCCGTATACACCACATCGCTCAAACTCAATAGAACGATTCCTGACGGGGATGAATCGCTCCGCCTTAGGTCTGCGGCGTATAACTATAACCTGTTGAACAGAATAGGAATGAAAAAGTGTGCCATATGCGGGTGTGAAATTCCTGAAATAATACAGGGCGCACATATATGGGGCGTTTCGGAAATACGTAATTTTGACTCTATCAATGACGAGCAAAAATATGTACATGCCACAAGTGGACATAATGGTCTATGGTTATGTCAGAATCATCACAAGCTGTTTGATTCGGCTTTCTTTGCCTTTGATATAGAAGGGAGATGCTTAATACGTCAAGGGATTCCACAAGAACATGAAGCATTTATTCAAGGGTCTATAGCCAACAACTCCTTGTCATTCTCTATTATGAGTGATGATTTTAAGTACTATCTATCACAAAGAAATCGAGGCATTAATTTGGACTCATACATAGCCGTTTGAGTAAGCAATAAACCTAATAAATCTTATATGGTAAATTATCAAAATGACATGAAACCAATTTATAATTACTTTATTGAATCAAGTGATTATAATGGAACGGAATTATTTACTTTAGTCTTGTTTTGTTGATCTTTTCGATTTTTTATCGGAGCAATTTACTGAATATCAATTGCCGGAATATTCTGAAAATCTTACGGCAAGACTATTCTACATAATTCCGTATCTTTTTATCATGCCTCCTCCCGCCGTCAAATCCGTCCGTCAGATCATTTATTACCAATATGCCAAAATCATTGCCTCTTCTTCCGGCTTCGGAAAGGCCAATTACGGCATGATTATGAGCAAGTGGAAGGAGCTTTGCGCAGGGACCATACATTGGTCTTCCTCCGTTCGCGAATGGGTCAGGGAAATGGAACATCCCGGGGAATGCATTTATTGCGGCGAAAAAAAGAATTTGACCACGGAGCATATCCTGCCCCGCGACTGCGGGGGAGAAGATATCATGGATAACGTTGTCAGGGTATGCAAGTCCTGCAATTCCTCCAAGGGCGGGAAACGCCTGTACGAATGGAAGGGGCTGAAGGAAAAGGACAGCCACCACCGCATCGCGGAGGGGAAATACCTGAAGTACCTTTATTCCCTTCACGAAAAACGGGGAACCCTGGACGTAGCAAATGTGCGGGAACTGTGCCCGCACTGCAACATGCGCTCCTGCTGCGAGCGGGACGGTACGGTGGAGAAGCTTTCCGTCTATTGCATGGAAGGGTGCTTCCACAAGTAGCGCGGATTACCGTCCGCCGGGTTTCCCGGAAAGAATCTCCTCTTCCTCCATGTCTTCCGGTTCTGCCTCCGGGGAGAACAGGGGAATGTAGGAAGGCAGGTTCCAGTTCCAGCGGATGGCCGCCAGGCGCACGGAGAGCGTGACCACGAAGCCCGTCACGAAGCAGGTGGAGGAGTCGATCCCGAAGTAGTAAAGCACCGCGTACGCCACGCCTCCCAGGAGGGCCGCGGTGGCGTACAGTTCCCCGGGGCGGAACACGTAGGGAACGTTTCCGGTGAGCACGTCGCGCAGCAGGCCGCCCGCCACGCCGGTGCAGATGCCCATCATCACGGAAACGGTGGGCGTATAGCCGTGGAGGTAGGATTTTTCCGTGCCGATCATGCCGAAGAGGGCCAGAACGATGGCGTCCGCCACGCGGATGGTGCCCATGGGCGGCGGGTATTTCTGGGCCACGTAAAAGGTTCCCAGGCTGGTGACGACGGCGGCCAGGACAAAGATTTCCCCGGAGGGCAGCGTCCAGTACACCGGAATGTCCAGCAGAAGGTCGCGCACGGTCCCTCCGCCCAGGGCCGCCAGGGTGCCGCAGACAATCACGCCGAACAGGTCCATTTTCACGCGCGAAGAAGCAATGGATCCCGCCAGGGCTCCAATGATCGTGCTCATGATTTCACAGATGGAGAGGAACATGGCGGCAGGAGGAAGGAAAGAGGCGGATTCAGCAGACCCGTATCCACGGCAGGCAGGAGTCCTGGCTGGCGCAGAACAGGGAGGTGGAAGCCAGTCCCATGTCATGCAAGGTAGCACGCATCAGGCTTTCTGCCAATTCCGGAGAATTGCTTTCTGCGCTCAGGTGGGCCAGCACTACGTTTTTCAGGGCGTCATGGGCGATGCGCCTCAGCAGGTCGCAGGCCTGTTCATTGGAAAGGTGCCCGTGCGTGGAGGCGATGCGCTGCTTCAACGGCCAGGGCCGCTTGGGGGTGGCCGCCAGCATGTCCGGATCATAGTTTGATTCCACCACCAGGCTGTCCACCATGGAGAGGTGTTCCGCCACGCAGCCAGGGGCCTGCCCCGTATCGGAAATGAAGCCCAGGGGGGACCGTTCCGTTTCAAACTTGAATCCCACCGGGTCCACGGCGTCATGGTAGGTGGCAAAGGGGGTGATGACGATATCCCCTATTTTAAAGGACTGCCCTTTTTCAAAGTAGGCCCAAGGGGCTTCCGGCGCCTTTTCCTGAACGCACATGGCCGTATGGCGGGTGGCATAGACGCGCACGGTGTATTTCCTGGTGAACTGATGCACGCCCTTCATGTGGTCCGTGTGTTCATGGGTGAGCAGAATGGCGTCCAGCTCCTCCGGTTCCACGCCGGCGGATTTCATTTTATCCCGCAGCCTAGCGGCGCTGAACCCGGCATCCACCAGCAGGACGGTTTCCCCCGCCTTGACGATGGTGGCATTTCCTCCGCTGCCGCTGCCCAACACGCAAAACTGCATCATGCGCGGAATATAATACCGGTCCCGGAGCGGCGCAAGAGCGGATCAATGCTTTTTTTCACGACATGAACACAAGAAAAAATACTTTTTTCCAGTACGGGGTTGACATTTCAGGTGCATTAAAGTGTATTGAAGTCACTACGTAGTGTACTTGCATGCGATGAGCAGTGTATCAGACAACCTTTTTGGTGCATACACGCACAAGCTGGACCCCAAAAACCGGATTGCGATTCCGGCTGAATGGAGGCCTACCGAAGGCTGCGCCTTGCTCCTGCTATCCGGCCGGCGCCTTGAATTGCCGACCGTTAAAGCCTATACGCGGGAAAAATAATCCAGCAACTCATTGACAAGATAGAAGCCACGCCCGGCTACACGGAAGCGCAGATCGACCTGTTCATCGGCAGATTATATGCCAACTGCGTGGAGGCCATCATCAACGCCCAGGGCAAACTACTGATCCCCAAACAAATGTGCGAACACGCACAGCTCAGTTCCTCCGTCCGGCTCGCTGCTCGGAGAGGATATTTCGAATTATGGGAACCTTCTCTCTATGAAGAAGTCTCCCGGCGTGAAAACGCCAATATTTCCGATATCAACCAATCCTACGGCATTCTCTGATCTCCCTTCATGCCCCCAGACCCTACCATTCCGCCCACGCATCAGGCCCATCCCTACGCAACGCTTGCGCTGCGCCCGGGCTGGCTTGTTTCCGGCCTGGGCGTCGGCGCCAGAACCGGGCTGAATGCGGAGGTTACGGCTTATTCCATTGTTTTCTGGGGGCATGACGCCCTTCCGGCGCAGGACATGATCGCCTGGCAGCAGGAGAAGGCACGCATCACCGCGGAAATGTCCCTGGCGGGACAGAAGGGCGCTTATGGCAAATTGGGCGCATTGTCCTCCAGCCTGAACCGGGCTTTTGACGGCCATGTTGAGCTTTCTTTACGCGCGGGCGCGGGTACGCATGTCCGCACGGAGGAGGCGCAGGCCCTGGCAAATGCCCTTGCGGCGGAAACGTCCTGCCGCGTGCTGGCATGGAGCATCTGCCGCAACCATGTGCACGTGATTGCGGAGTTGACGGAGGAGAAGGGGGTGGACGAGCTGGTCTGTTCCTGGAAGGCGCTTGCCCCCTCCATGAACTGGGAAGGCGTGTACCACACGGAAGCCCTGAAAGCTCCGGAAGCCGGAGCCAAAGTGGACGCCCTGGTTTCCGAACTGGGGGATGACGCCGTTTCCGCCTCCGCTGACGCGGAAACGGACGGAGCCGTTTCCGGCAACGGTTTCAACCATGTTACGGTTCTGCTGCATGAGACGGTGGACATGCTGGCGGCAGGCCCCGGCAAACTGATCGTGGACTGTACGCTCGGCGGCGGCGGCCATACGGAATTTCTTCTGGAACAGGGCGCTACCGTCTGGGGCATTGACCGCGATCCGGACGCCCGCCGCGCCGCCACGCTGAAACTGGCCCGCTTCGGCTCCCGTTTCAAGGTGCTCGCCGGCAATTTCCAGGATGTGGAAAGCATCCTCGCCCAGCAGGGCGTTTCCCAGGTGGACGGCCTGCTGGCGGACCTCGGCGTTTCCTCCCACCAGCTTGATACCGCCTCCCGCGGCTTTTCCTTCCGGGAAGACGGCCCGCTGGACATGCGCATGGACACCCGCGCCGCCTTTTCCGCCCGCAACCTGGTGAACGAGGCCCCGGAAGAAGAGATCGCGGACATCCTCTGGCAGTTCGGAGAGGAACGGGCTTCCCGCGCCATTGCCCGCGCCATCGTAAAGGCGCGTTCCCTGGCTCCCATCACCACCACCGCCCAGCTCGCCCGCGTGGTGGAATCCGTCCTTCCGCGCAAGGGGCGGCAGCATCCCGGCACCCGTACGTTCCAGGCTTTGAGAATCGCCGTCAACGGGGAGCTGGACGCGCTGGACGCGCTGCTGGATTCCTCCGTGCGCCTGCTGGGCAAGGGCAGGGGGGCCCATGGCCGTTATTACCTTCCACAGCCTGGAAGACCGCAGGGTCAAGCAGTTCTTCGCCCTCCGGAGCCGTCCGGAAATCGACCGTCCGGAATGGCCGGCTCCGCGCCCCAACTCGGATTACTGCTTCCGCCTGCTTTCCCGCAAGCCCGTCACTGCGGGAGAAGAAGAACTTTCAACCAACCCCCGTTCCCGCAGCGCCAAGTTGCGCGGCGTGGAAAAAAATCATCTGACCCATCTCTCCTTCGCCACCGCCATGAAAAAGATTCAAACAGCGTTTCACCGGCCACCAGATCAGCGTGAGCATGATCATGTGGCTCATTGCCTTCGCCTCCCTCACCTGCGGGGCGGGCATCACTTATGCCGTGCTGAAAAACGACCAGATCCAGGTCGCGCGCGACATCAAGCAAATGAACGAGGAGATCGCTTCCTGCGAACTCACGAAGGAATATTACCGTTCCAAGACTTCCTCCCTGACCAGCCGCTGGGCCATCCGCGACAGGCTGGCCCAGGACAAGTCCAACCTTCAGCCTATCGAGCCCTCAGCCGTAGAATACATTTCTTCCGAAAACGCCTCCCGCATTGCCGCGGCAGGCAATTAAATGCGCCGAGCCGTTCATGACCACGATCACGAAGTCCAGATTTGCCAGAAGAAGCCTCGTCCTGTGCGGCGTGGCGGGCGCTGCGGTCATCTGGCTGATGCTGACGCTGGTCAACCTCCAACTGGTTTCCCCCCGGAAAACGGGCGGAGTCCCCAGCGGCGGCATTATTGAACGGGAGGTTCTCCTGCCCCAGCGCGGCCGCATCATGGACGCCAATGAGGAGATCCTCACCAACAACATGCAGAGTTCCGAGCTGATTGCGGACGGCTACCACCTGAACGATCCCAAGACCATCAGCTGGGCTCTTGCCTATTCAAGGCCGTCCACTCCGCCTTCTGGGGAGAAGCCGCCACGGACAAGGAGAAAGAGAAGCTCGTTTCCGGTTTCCGCAGCAAAATCCTGGGACAGGCGGCCAGCAAGAAGGACGGCAGCAAGGAGCACAATCTGGCAAAAATCCTGCTGGAAGAGCCTGAGGACGGCCCGGAAGGGGTAGACATGGCCAGGAAGAAGCTGGAAGAGCTTTATGAGCCGGAGATGGTGAGAAAATACGTGCAGGCCCATCTGGAATACGCCGCCAGCGTGATCGCCCCCTTCCTGCCGGACATGAGCGTGCAGGACATCATCAACACGGTGGAAAAGGACGGGGAGATTCCCAAGAAGCGCATCGTCATCGCCAAGAACCTGTCCGAGGAAAAAGCGGAACTGCTGCGCCAGGCCATCCAGAACGCCCGCGTCCAGGGGTTCCGGTTTGAGACTTCTTCCAAGCGCGTTTATTCCGTGCCGGAATGCATGGTGCACATTCTGGGCTACATCGCCCAGACGAAGGACAGCGGTCCGCGGCCCGTGGCCCTTTCCGGCCTTGAAAAACAGCTGGACGACCAGCTTCTGGGCCACAACGGCGGCATCAGGGAGTACCGGAAGGACAGCCGGGGCCGCATCATCCCCTCCGCGGATTCCCGTTTCAAGGACGCCGTGGACGGCCTGAACGTTCGCCTGACCGTGAACATGGAGTACCAGACGATCGTGGAGGAGGAATTGGACGCCGCCATTTCCTTTTACACGGACCAGACCCACAAGCCCCGCGGCTGCATTATCGTCGTGGAGCCCAAGACCGGCAGCATTCTGGCGATGGCCAGCCGTCCCCACTATAATTTAAATACGCGCGAGGGCCTGCAGGAAGGCGCCTACCACTTCGCCGTGCAGTCCCTGTACGAACCGGGTTCCACCTTCAAGATCGTTTCCGTCACGTCCGCCGTGGACAGCGGAAAGGCCACATTCGATACCATGATCAACTGCACGCCCTACATGGTGCCCGGCTCCCGCCCCGTCACGGACGCCCCCCGTTTCTACAGCGGCCTGACCGTGGCGGGCGTGCTGAAAAAAGTCCAGCAACCCGGGCGCCTTCCGCATTGCGCTGAAATCGGGCTGGCCCACGTATAAAAAAGTATTTTGACCTGTACGGTTTTTCCTCCAAGACGGGCATCGACCTGCCGGGGAAACCAACAGCCAGTGCCAGGACGGCAGCAACTTCGTCAACTTCTCCCGCATCAGCTTCGGCTATTCCCTGATGGTCTCCCCCTTGCAGGTCGCCATGGCCTACGCCGCCATCGCGAATGACGGCGTGCGCATGCGCCCCCGGCTGGTGGACGGCATTTACGTGGACGACAAGAATTTCCAGCCCTCCCCCCGGAAGTATGCCGGGTCATGAGCGTTAAAACAGCCCGGAACCTCCGGAACGCCCTGTTCCACGTCACGGACCTGGACGGAACCGCCAAAAGGGCGCGGATTGAAGGCTACAACGTGGGGGGCAAGACCGGCACCGCTCACAAGGTGAAGCCCACGGGCGGCTATTTTGACAACCGCTATACCGTCTCCTTTGTAGGGATGCTTCCGGTGGAGGACCCGGCCTTCGTCTGCCTCATCGTCATTGACGATCCCACCTCCAAGCACTGCCACCCCGGCGGCGGCACCGTATGCGCTCCGGTCTTCCAGAAACTGGCCACCCGCCTGGCGGCGGCCATGAACATTCCCAAGAATACCCCTTCCGCAGAGGCGGACAAAAAAAAAGCCTCCCGCGCCCAAGCCTCTTCCTCCCCGTCCAAACCGCCGCGCAGATAATCCTATCATGAAGCTACTTACCTTGCTCAAAGACCTTCCCGCCCATACGCTCACCGGCTCCCCCCAGGTGAAAATCTCCCATCTGGAATGCGACAGCCGCCGCGTTCTGCCCGGCTCCTGCTATATTGCCCTGAAGGGAACCCAGGCGGACGGCCACGAGTTCATTCCGGAAGCCATCCGCCGCGGAGCCTGCGCCGTCGTCGCGAAAATGCCCTGCACGAAGGAAGCCAGGGATGCCGGAGTCAGCTGGGTGGAGGTGAACGATTCCCGCCTGGCCGTCAGCCTGATGGGCGCGGCCTGGAACGGCCATCCCTCCCGCCACATGACCATGATAGGCGTGACGGGGACGAACGGAAAAACTACGACGGCCTACATCGCCCATTCCCTGCTGAAGCAGTCCTGGCTGCGCGCCGGGCTGATCGGCACCATCGCCTATGACAACGGGGAGGAAATCACCCCCTCCACCCACACCACGCCCGGCCCGCTGGAGCTGGAACACCTGCTGAAGGAGATGTTTGAAAACGGCTGCCGCGGCGTTTCCATGGAGGTATCCTCCCATGCGCTGGACCAGGAACGCGTGGCCGGCATTAATTTTAACGTGGGCATTTTCACCAACCTGACCCAGGACCACCTGGATTACCACCACACCATGGAGAATTATTTCCAGGCCAAGGCGAAGTTGTTCGAGCAGATGGCGCAGGACACCAGGGCCCGCCGCAAGCCCGTGGCCGTCATCAACATTGACGACGCCTACGGCCGCCGCCTGGCGGAAATGTTCTCCGGCCGCATGGCCGTCAAGACCTACGGTTCCGCCCTGGGCGCGGATTTCCGCATGCTGGTGCACCACGCCACGGCCAAGGGCAGCGAATACGAACTGGAATACAAGGGAAAAAGCTACCTGGTGCGCGTGCCCCTGATCGGCAAATTCAATATGTACAACAGCCTGGCCGCGCTGGCGGCCGTCATCTGCGCCGGCATCCCGGTACGGGACGCCATCGCGAACCTCCAGAACATTCCGCAGGTTCCCGGCAGACTGCAATTGTTCACCCACCCCGGAGGCGCCCAGATCTTCATTGATTACGCCCACACGCCGGACGCCCTGGAAAACGTCTGCAGGACGCTCAAGGAAATCTGCTCCCGCCGCCTGATTACCGTGTTCGGCTGCGGCGGTGACCGGGACAAGGGCAAGCGCCCGCTGATGGGCGCCGTGGCCGCGCGCCTGTCTGACGCCTGCATCGTCACTTCCGACAACCCCAGGAGCGAGGAGCCCCTCTCCATCATCAGCCAAATTACGGCGGGCATGCCGGAAGGCAGGTACGCCATCATTCCGGACCGCGCCCGGGCCATCGCCACGGCCATCGAACAGGCCCGGCTGGGGGACGTCGTCCTGATTGCGGGCAAGGGCCATGAAAATTACCAGGAGCTTTCCACCGGACGCATCGATTTCAGCGACGCCAAGGAAGTGCGGCGCAACATGTTCATCAAGGAGAGGGAAGAGTTCCCGCAGGCATAACACATCATTTCATCTTTCATGACCTCCCTCACGGCACACGGCATCTGCAACGCCATCGGCGGAAAACTGGTCAGCGGCCCCTTTGACAGGGTCGCTTCCGGAGGCGTGTGCACAGACAGCCGCGCCCTGCCGCCCCATGCCGTTTTCTTCGCGCTGGGAGGAGAAAAGTTTGACGGCAACCTGTTTGCCCCGGAGGCCTCCCGCACCGCGGCGGCAGTCGTCGTCAGCCGCGTGGAAGAAGGGATGGACCCCTCCTGCGCCGTCATCCTGGTGGAGGATACGCTGAAAGCCCTCCAGCAGCTAGCCTCCTGGTGGCGTGCCGGTCTGACCCTCACCGCCATTGGCCTGACCGGCTCCAACGGGAAGACCTCCACCAAGGACCTGACCGCCTCCGTTCTTTCCCAGGGATTCCGGACCATCGCCACGCAGGGAAACCTGAACAACCACATCGGCGTTCCCCTCAGCATCCTCCGGGCTTCCCCGGCGGACGAGGCCGCCGTGTGGGAAATGGGCATGAACCATCCGGGAGAACTGGCCCCCCTGTGTGAAATGACGCGCCCGAAGATCGGCATCATCACCAGCATCGGCACTTCCCATATTGAATACCTGGGCTCCCGGGAAAACATTGCCCGGGAAAAATGCACGGTAGCCCGCTGCCTGCCGGAAGACGGCTTCATGATTTTCCCGGCGGACTGCGATTATGCGGAGATGATCCGCCGGTCCACCCGCGCCGCGTGCATTGAGTGCGGCATTGACTCCGGAACCGTCCGCGGAAAACCCGGTCTCCACGGAGAATGGGACGCGTTTCACCCTTTCCATTCCTGATTTCTGCCGGGAGGTGGTGGAACTGCCCGTCCACGGCCGCCACATGGTGGCCAATGCGCTTCTGGCCGCCGCCGCCGGCTGGGTGGCAGGTCTTGCGAAGGAGCAGATCGTCTCCGGCCTCAACCGGGCGCAGCTCACGGGCGGCAGGCTCCACTGCACCCGGTCCAACGGCATTCTGGTGGTGGACGATACGTATAACGCCAATCCGGATTCCATGCAGGCCGCCCTGCACACCGCAGCGGAGCTTTCCTGCACCGGCAGGCGCTTTGCGGTGCTGGGCAGAATGGGGGAACTGGGAACGTTTTCCGAAGAAGGGCACGCGCTGGTGGGACGCACGGCGGAAAAGCTCCGCTTTGACTGCGTGGTCAGCGTGGGAACGGACGCCGCCCGGATTACGGACGTCATTTCTCCGAACTCATCTACCAAAGGACTGAACTTCGGCTCCGCAGAGGAAGCCGCCGAATGGCTCCGCAGCCACACGGCGCCGGGAGACATCGTCCTTTTCAAGGGCAGCCGCCTTGCCCGGATGGAGCAAGTCATGAACCTCACCTTTCCGCCCCAGTAAATTTTATGCATTCCTTCATTGAACAGCTCAGCCCCGCGGGGGCACTTGCAGAACCGGCAGGGAGAGCCCTGCTGGCCTGCCTCATCTCTTTTGTCCTGACGATGATGTTCGCCCCTCGGGTAATCCGCGCGCTGATTTCCCTGAAAATCGGCCAGCCCATCAGGACCGCGGAGGAAGTGCACAAGCTGGCGGAACTCCACGGAGCCAAGGCGGGAACTCCCACCATGGGCGGCGTGCTGATCGTAGGCTCCATGACGGCGGCTACCCTGCTGTGCGCCAGAATGAACAATCCCTTCATCATCTCCTGCCTGTTCGTCACCCTGGCGCTGGGACTGCTGGGCTTCCGGGACGACTACCTGAAGGTGGCCAAGAAAACCTCGGACGGCATTTCCGCGCGTAAAAAACTCTTCATCCAGTTCCTGGCCGGGCTGGCGGGCGTCATGTTCCTGTACCTGTACCCGGAAGGCAGCCCCCGCGTGGAACTGCATGACTACGTCTCCTCCCTGTTCATTCCGTTCTACGGCCAGGTGAATCTGCCGTGGTACGTTTACATTCCCTTCGGCGTCGTGGTGGTCATGTCCGCCTCCAATGCGGTGAACCTGACGGACGGACTGGACGGCCTCGCCTCCGGCTGCTCCGTCACCACGGGCATCTCCTACGCCATCATTGCCGCCATCTGCGGGAACTGGCTGATGGCGGATTCCCTGGACATCCCCTTCCACCCCGGCGCAGGGGAAATCAGCGTTTTCATGATGGCCCTGGTGGGCGCCTGCCTGGGTTTCCTGTGGCACAACTGCTACCCGGCCAGGGTCTTCATGGGGGATACCGGCTCCCTGGCCCTGGGCGGAGCATTCGGCATGGCCGCCGTCTGCACGGCGCAGGAGCTTCTTTTCATCGTCATCGGTGGCGTTTTCGTCATGGAGGCCACATCCGTCGTTCTCCAGGTAGGCAGCTTCAAGCTGCGCCACGGCAAACGCATCTTCGCCATGGCTCCTATCCACCACCATTTTGAACTCAAGGGATGGAAGGAAACCCAGGTGATTGCCCGCTTCTGGATGATCAGCCTCCTGCTGGCGTTCCTGGGCCTTTTCCTGATCACCACCGCCTGACAACCACGAACATGCAGCTCAACAATCTCAATATCGCCGTCCTGGGAGCGGGAAGAAGCGGACGCGCCGCGGCGCGCCTCGCCATGAAGCATGGCGCCCGGGTGCGCGTGTTTGACGCCTCCCCCTCCATCGGCAACTGGCCGGAAGACATTCCGCTGCACGCCGCCGCCACGGAGGAAGACGGGAGGGCCTTCCGCGCGGACCTGGTGGTCATCTCCCCCGGCATTGAGACGGACAGCCCCTTTGTCAGGGCCTTCCGGCGGGAAGGCGTGGAAACCATCGGTGAAATGGAGCTGGCCTGCCGCTTCTACCATGGCCGCATCATCGCCATCACCGGCACCAACGGAAAAACCACCACCACGTCCCTGGTGGAAAAAATCCTGCTTCGCGCCGGAAAGGCGGCCGTCGCCTGCGGCAATTACGGCGTCCCGATGGCGGAAATCCTGCTCCGGGACTCCGTGCCGGACGTGCTGGCGCTGGAGGTCAGCTCCTTCCAATTGGAAACCATCCGCGATTTCCACCCGGACGTGGCCGTATGGCTCAATTTTGCGCCGGACCACATGGACCGCTACAAATCCGTGGAGGATTACTACCACGCCAAGCTGCACATTTTCGACAACCAGACGGAAAACGACCTGGCCGTGGTACGCTCCGAAGAGCGGCTTCCGCACCTGGACGTACCCGTTTGCACCTTCAGTTCGGAAGATCCGGCGGCGGACCTTTATTACCGGGAACCGCAGGTCATGGAGGGAGACAAGCCCCTGCTGAACCTGGCGGATACCACCCTGAACCAGCGCCACAACGCGGAAAACGTCATGGCCGCCCTCCTGGCCTGCCGCCACCTGGGCATTCCAGCGGAAACCGCCGCGGAAGTATTGAAGGAATTCACGCCCCCCGGCCACCGCTGCGAGACCGTCCGCACGCTGGACGGCGTGCTGTGGCTGAACGATTCCAAGGCCACGAACCTGCACGCGCTGGAAGCGGCACTGAAATCCCAGAACTCCCCCGTGGTTCTCATTGCCGGAGGCAAGGACAAGGGACTGGATTACCTGCCCCTGCGGCCCATGCTGAAGGAAAAGGTGCGCGCGTGCGTCGTCTTCGGCCAGATTGCGGACCAGCTCCAGGACGCCTTTTCCCCCGTGGTTCCCACGGAAAAAGCAGCGGACGTGGCGGACTGCGTGGCCAAGGCCCGCGCTCGCGCCAGGACGGGAGACACCGTCCTGTTCTCCCCCGGCACCTCCTCCTTTGACATGTTCACCGGCTACGTCCAGCGCGGCCAGGCCTTCCGGGACGCGGTGAACGCCCTCTCCCCCCTTTCCTGACAACCCACCAGAAACCCACCATCATGAAAACGACCAAGACCCCCGATCACAATCCGACCGGACGCACCCGTCCGAAACGCAAAATGGGCACCGTGCTCCGTGCCAAGCTCAGCAGATACCGCGCACGCGTCTCCGAATTTGAAGATGACGCTCCCAGCAGCACCGTCGTGCGCTGGCTCGTCGTCCTCCTTCTTCTCCATCTTCTTGTTATCGGCGGCGTCTATGTCCGCAGCACCTGGTTCAGGAATACGACGGAGACCGTGGAAATGGCAACCGCCCTTCCCGCGCCGCCCACCGTTTCCCAGACGCCCGTTCCTGCGGCTCCCCCGGCGGTTCTGCCCCAGGCTCCCCAGGCCGCTCCCGCAGCTCCGGTCACCATCACGCAGCCGGAACAGGTGGTGGACGCGCGCCCGAACAGGCAGCCGGCTCCCGCCGTGCAGGAACATTCCGGACGCCGCTCCGGTGGCAGGTCCTGCGCGCCACATCGTGCGCACGGGGGATACGTGGGAACGGATCGCCCGTGACAACCAGGTGGCCGTCAATGACCTGAAAGCCGTCAATCCCAGGGTGCAGCGCCTTGTCAGCGGCAGCACGCTCGTCATTCCGGCACGCCCCGGCGACAAGATGGCGCCGGAAAAAACCGCCGCCGCGGAAACGGAACCGGACGGCGTGGCGCATATCGTGAAGAAGGGTGAGACCCTCTCCGTAATCGCCCGCAAGTACAAGATGAACTGGCGCTCCCTCCAGAAATTCAACAAGATGAACGACCGGGACGTAGCACGCCTCAAGATCGGTCAAAAGATCATGATTCCCAAGAAGTAAGTTCTTTCTCTTCCCGCCCCTGCCGCCATGTCTTCCAAAGTCTGCATGATTCTGGTCTGGTTTTTCGTCATCTGCCTTCTGGTCGTGGGCCTGGTGATGGTATCCAGCACGGCGGCCTGGGCGGAAGAAACCAAGCACCCGTACGAGCCCCTGTTCAAGCAGACCGCCTTTGCCTGCGCGGGGCTGGTGGGGGCCATGATCCTCTCCCGGATAGATTACCGGATATGGCGGAAGTATATCTGGTGGATTCTGGGGTTCGCCTGCTTCCTGCTGGTGCTGTGCTACGTGCCGGGCATCGGGAAGGAGATCAACGGGGAACGCCGCTGGATCACCATCGGCATGCAGTTCCAGCCCAGTGAATGCGCCAAGCTCTGCATGATGATGGCGCTGGCCAACTGGCTGGCCCTGTACCGGGACCGCACTACCTCCTTCTGGTGGGGGTTCGTGATGCCCGGCGTCATCTTCGGCATTCCGCTGGCGCTGATTCTTTTTGAAAAGGACATGGGCACCTCCGTAGCGCTGGCCCTGGCCGCGTTCTGCGTGATGTTCGTGGCCGGCACGCGCAAGATTTACCTGGGCGGCGCCCTAGCGCTCGCCGGAGCGGCCCTGTACGTTCTGGTACAGAGCAACGCCAACCGCCTGGAACGCTTCCTGGCCTGGAAGGACCTGGACGCCCACCGCCTGGGCGCGGGGCTCCAGCAGTACCGCGCCTCCATCGCCCTGTCCCGCGGCGGCCTGGACGGGGTGGGCCTGGGCAACAGCGCGGAAAAAGCACGGCACGCTTCCCTTCGCCCATACGGACTTCATCTTCGCCCCGCTTGGGGAGGAGTTCGGCTTTTACGGAACCATGTTCGTCCTGCTCTGCTATTTCCTGATGACCTATGCGGGCATCGGCGTAGCCATGCAGTGCCGGGACGCCTACGGCCGGTTCCTGGCCGTGGGGATCGTCGCCATCATCTTCTGCCCCGCCATCCTGAACATTGCCGTGGTGACCAACGCCGTGCCCAACTCCGGGCTGCCGCTGCCCTTCATCAGCTTCGGGGGCACCAACCTGGTCTTCACGCTGGCCGCCCTGGGCATGCTCACCAGCATTCAGAGATTTTCCACCGGTGCACAGCCCAACTGTGAAATCACCCGCAAAGACGAACGCTCCATTGACGTAAGATTATGACTGAACCCTCTCCCTCGCGTCCCACCCTGAACATCGTGATTGCCTGCGGCGGCACGGGGGGGCACCTTTTCCCCGGCATAGCCGTAGCCCAGGAACTTAAAAAGCGCGGCCACAACGTCACCCTCCTCATTTCCCAGAAGAAGGTGGATGCGCAGGCCAGCAAGAATTACGGCGATCTCAATTTCCGCACCATTGAGGCCATCGCGATGCCCAAAATCCCGTCCATGTCCCTGCTGGGCTTCGGGCTCAGGCTGTACAAGGCCATCCGTTTCAGCCGCAGCCTTCTGGACGAGGTGAATGCGGACGTCGTCATCGGCATGGGCGGCTTTACTTCCTTCCCCCCCGTTTACGCCGCCCACCGCAAGGGCATCCGCACCTACGTGCACGATTCCAACGCCCTGCCCGGAAAGGCCAACCGCATGACCGCCAAATGCTGCACGAACGTGCTGCTGGGCATTGAGGAAGCCAGGCATTACTTCAACCCCGCCAAATGCATTGTCACCGGCACCCCGGTGCGCCAGGAAATGGTGGCCAGGAAGGACAGGAATGAATCCAGGGCGGAGCTCCACCTGCCCCGGGAACGCCGCGTGGCCCTGGTGATGGGCGGCTCCCAGGGCGCCAGGAACCTGAATTCACTGGTCATTGAAGCGGCCCGGCAATGCGCGGACTTGTGCGATTTTCTCATCATCACGGGCTCTGCTGACTTCGCGCGCGTCAGCCAGCTGACGGCGGACATGCCCCATGTGCACGTCATTGAATTCTGTTCCGCCATGGCGACTGCGTACGCCGCGGCGGACGTGGTCATTTCCCGCTCCGGGGCGTCCAGCCTGACGGAGCTGGCCCACATGGGGAAGGCCGCCCTGCTGGTTCCCTACCCCTTCGCCGCGGACGACCACCAGGCGCACAACGCGCGCGTCTTCGCGGCCCACGGCGCGGCGCGCATGATGCGTGAAAACACCCTTACGCCGGACGATATTGCGGCTTTTCTGAATGAAGTCTTCAAGGATTCCTCCCTGCTGGCCTCCATGAATGAATGTGCTTTACGTCTGGATACGCCTGATGCAGTATCCCGCATCGCCAATGTCATTGAAAACACGGACCATGCAGCCATCCATGATTGAGACTTTACGCAAACGCCTGATGGACAGGGAACATCCGGCACGTCTCCACCTCATCGGGGTGGCCGGGTCCGGCATGTCCGGCCTGGCGCTCATGCTGATGGAAATGGGGCACCGGGTGAGCGGCTGCGACCGGGTGACCAGCACGGAAACCGAACGGCTCCAAAGCCTGGGACTTTCTTTTTCCTGCCCGCATTCAGCGGACGCCGTCTCCGACGCGGAAATCGTCATTTATTCCAGCGCCATCCGGGAGGACAATCCGGCCCTTTCCGCCGCGCACAAACTGAACATTCCCTGCATGCGCCGCGCGGAATGCCTGGCGGCCATCCTGAACGGAAGAAGGGCGTCGTGGTCTCCGGCACGCATGGCAAAACCACCACCTCGGCCCTTTGCGCTCACCTGATGCGGGAAGGCCGCATGCGCCCGTGCCACTATGTAGGGGCGGAAATCCCCGTGCTGGGCACCAACGCCCACTGGAACGAGGACAGCGAATACCTGGTGGCGGAAGGGGACGAGAGCGACGGCACGCTGGTGAACTACATCCCGGAGCACAGCATCGTCCTCAACATTGAGCCGGAACACCTGGACCATTACAAGGACCTGGATGAAATCAAGGCCGTGTTTGACCAGCTTTGCTCCCAGACGCGGGGCATGATCATTTACTGCCGCGCCCATGCCGGCGCAGCGGACGTATGCGCCGGCTATCCCAATTCCGTTTCCTACGGCTGGTCTGGTGCGGATTACACCGCCACGGACATCCTGGAACGCCGCGGCCGCACCCTGTTCACCGTCCTGAAAGGGGAAGAGGAACTGGGCCGCGTGGAGCTGGGCATTCCCGGACGCCACAACGTGCTGAATTCCCTGGCGGCCATTGCGCTGGCAACGGAACTGGGCGTGGACTTCCCGGCGATAACGCGCGGCCTGGCTTCCTTCGCCGGGGCCAAGCGCCGCTTTGAGACCAAATACCTTTCCCCCACCATCCGGATTGTGGACGATTACGGCCACCATCCCACGGAGATAGCCGCCACGCTCCAGACCGCCCGCTCCCTCCACCCGAACCGCCTGGTGGTTTACTTCCAGCCGCACCGCTACACGCGCACCCAGATGCTGGCGGACGACTTCGGCAAGGTGCTCCAGGCGGCGGACCTCGTCTTTGTGGCGGACGTTTACCCCGCCAGCGAACTGCCCATTGAAGGAGTGAGCGGCCAGACCATCATCGACGCCATGCACAGGCACGGCCCGGTGGAAACCCATTACCTTCCCGACCTGGGCACGGCCCACCACGCCATCGGCAACGCGCTGAAACCCGGAGACCTGTTCCTGACGCTGGGGGCCGGAAACGTCCACGAATGCGGCATGCGCATCGCGCGCGACCTGGCTCTGCTGGAGGATCTGGAACGCACCGCGGGCGAATCCCTGGAAGGCAAGCTGTACGAACCCATGTCACGCCACACCACCATGAGGGTGGGAGGCTGCGCCCAGTACTGGCTGGAGCCCTCCACCTTCTCCGGCATGCAGACGGCCGTCAATTATTGCAGGGACAGGAACATTCCCGTGCACGTCATTGGCCGCGGCTCCAACATCATCGTCAGGGACGGCGGCCTGCGCGGCGCCGTCATCCACCCCTCCGGAGGCGAATTCGACGTCCTGGAAATTCAGGGGAACCGCCTTTCCGCCGGCGCGGGAGTGCGGCTGAAAAAGCTGGTTTCCACCGCCGTCCAGAACGGCCTGGGCGGCCTGGAATGGATGGACGGCATTCCAGGCAATGTGGGAGGAAGCCTCCGCATGAACGCCGGGGCCATGGGCATGGACATGATTAAAAACCTCGTCTCCGTCGTCTGCCTGGATGAAGACGGGGAAATCCGCAGTCACACAAAGGAGGAACTGAACGCCCAGTACCGCTCCATCCCGGACCTGGCCCATAATTTTGTGCTTCAGGCCGTGTTTGAAGCGCAGCCCGCCCCGGCGGAGGAAATGGAACGGCTCCTGGCGGCGGCCAGGGCCAAGCGCAAGCTTTCCCAGCCCGTAGGAGCCAGCGCAGGCTGCATCTTCAAGAACCCGGAGGAAATCCCGGCGGGCAGGCTCATTGACGAGCTGGGCCTGAAAAACGCCTGCGTGGGGGATGCCTGCGTGTCAGACGTGCACGCCAATTTCATCATCAACCGCGGCCATGCCAGGGCGCGGGACATCACCATCCTGATTGACATGATCCGGAAGGAAGCCATGGAAAACCGCGGCATTGACCTGAAATCGGAAGCCCAGGTCATCGGAGACCGGGAACCCCAGTTTTAACCCATTCATTATTTTATTTCAACATGAGCACTCTCAAGCGCGACCTCAAGATTGCCCTTCTCCTTGGCGGCCCCGGAGCGGAACGGGAAGTATCCCTCGTCTCCGGAAAGTCCGTTTACGGCGCCCTGCGCCAGGCCGGGTTTACCGACGTAACGGAGGTGGACGTACATGGTCCGGACTTCCGGCTGCCGGAAGGCACGGAACTGGCCTACAACATCATTCACGGCACCTTCGGTGAGGACGGAGCCCTTCAAGCCATTCTGGAGGAACGCGGCGTTCCGTATACGGGAGCCGGTTCCCGTTCCAGCGCCCTGTGCTTTGACAAGTCCGAATCCAAGAAGGTGTTTCTGGAAGCCGGGGTTCCCACCCCCCCCGCGGAAATCCTGGACTGCTCCGGCGGCATCGTGATGCCGTCCCTTCCCCTTCCCTTCGTCATCAAGCCCCCCTGCGAGGGCTCCAGCGTGGGCGTCCACATCGTCCACAAGCAGGAAGACGTGCTCCCCGCCATGGAGGAAGCCGTTACCCACGGCACCACCGTGCTGGTGGAGGAATTCATTCAAGGCCGTGAACTTACGGTGGGCGTTCTGGACGGGGAAGCCCTCCCGGTCATCCACATCTGCCCCCGCTCCGGCTTCTATGACCTGAGCAACAAGTACCCGTGGATGAACATGGGCGGAGGCACGGACTACATCTGCCCGGCGGACCTTCCGGAAGAAACCGCCGCCAAGGTGCAGGAGGCCGCCCTGAAGGCCTACCGCGCCGCCGGCGTGGAGGTGTACGGCCGCGTGGACGTGCTGCTGCGCGAGGTAGACGACTCCCCCTTCGTGCTGGAAATTAACACCATTCCCGGCATGACCCCCTCCAGCCTGCTCCCCAAGGCGGCGGCTGCCGCCGGCTGGTCCTACGAGGCCCTTTGCGAAAAAATAGCGGAATTATCGCTAGCCACCCCCCGGAAATAGCGTAATATTTGACAGAGGGCGGGGAGTCGCCCATCCCACACCCCCCGATGTCGCACAAAGCCACAACGCCAGTCCCCCGCTCCGCCAAAAGGCCGGAAATGCTCCTGCTGGAACGGGAGGCCAGAAAAGAAACCATTGAGCGCAAGGGCAGGAACTACCGTTTCTGGCTCTTCCGGCGCAAGCTGTACCACATCGTCACCGTTTACACGCTCATCTTCGGCCTTATCGGGGCCATCGTCTTCCTCTGGACGGATTACATCCTCAAGTACGACTGGCTTTCCATCGACACCGTCACGCTGAAAAGCAACGGCATTTTCAACTCCGAGCAGGCTTTCGCCGTCATGGGGATAGGCCCGAAGGACAACATCTTTTCCATGGATGCCGCGGAACTGGAACAGCGGCTGGAAAAATGCCCGGCCATCCGCCGGGCGGCCGTCAAGCGCCAGATATCCTCCAATCCCACGCTGCTGGTGGACATTGACGCGCGCATCCCCGTGGCATGGATTGACTGCCCGGAACTGGGCGTCCACCCGGGAGACGCCAAATACGGCGTTCTGGCGGACAAGGAGGGCGTCATCTTCCCCTGTATGGAGCAGGTCCACCTGCCCTACATCCAGGGCAGGCACATGCCCTCCGTCACGCTCAGGCCGCCCAGCTCCGGCCAGCTCAGCTACGGAGTCGGCATCCGGGAGCTGGAAGCGCCCATGAAGCTGATTGAGCTGCTCTCCGGCACGGTGACGGAATACCTGCCCAGCATCGTCTCCATCACCACGCCCAACGACTGGTCCTTCTGCGTGCGCTTCTCCAACGACTGCCAGGCCACCTTCAGCCATTACGGCCTGGAGCACCAGGTGGAAAAACTGTCCCGCGCTCTCCGGCACGCACGCCAGACGCACCGGAAAATCAGCGCCATCAACCTGATTCCGGAGCACAATATCCCCGTCATTTTCGACGATTCCTACGAGGACATCCCCCTTGCGGAACCAATTGAGGAATGACGCCGTGCCGGCGTCCCCTGCCGGAAGCGGTTTTCCCCCGTTCCCGGCCTTCTCCCAGGAACGTTCTCCCATATTTTCCTCAATTCCTCCCGAGCGAAACACCCGGTTTTCACAGGTTTTCCCCCATGTCAGAATTCTATTCTTTCTCAACGGGAAATGAGGCCGCGAAGACCTATTGAACACTTGCCAATAACGCCGCGCAAGCTATACTTTCCACGATATTATGAGCAACGAAACACCTTTATCACCCGAAGCGGAAAAACTGGCAGCGGCCCGCAAGCGCAACCTTGACCTGGCCCTCTCCCAAATCCAGAAAGACTTCGGAGAAAACGCCATCATGCGCCTTGGAGACAACGTCAAGATGGAAGTGGACGTCATCCCCACCGGCAATCTTCTCATTGACCGCGCGCTGGGCGTGGGCGGCTTCGCACGCGGCCGCATCGTGGAAATCTACGGGCCGGAATCCTCCGGTAAAACCACCCTGACCCTGACGGCCATCGCCCAGGCCCAGAAAGCCGGGGGCCTGGCCGCGTTCATTGACGTGGAACACGCCCTGGACCCGCAGTACGCCGCCCGCCTGGGCGTCAACCTGGACGACCTGCTGGTCTCCCAGCCGAGCTCCGGGGAAGAAGCCCTGCAAATCTGCGAAGCCCTAGTGCGTTCCAATTCCATTGACGTCATCGTGGTGGACTCCGTGGCCGCGCTGGTCACCAAGCAGGAGCTGGAAGGCGAAATCGGAGACTCCACGGTGGGCGCCCAGGCGCGCCTGATGTCCGCCGCCCTCCGCAAGCTCACCAGCTTCATCTCCAAGGCCCGCACCGTCTGCGTCTTCACCAACCAGATCCGTGAAAAAATCGGCGTCATGTTCGGCAACCCGGAAACCACTCCCGGCGGACGCGCCCTGAAATTCTACGCTTCCGTGCGCGTGGACATCCGCCGCATCGGCCAGATCAAGGCCAGCGACGGCTCCGTAGCCGGAAACCGCACCAAGATCAAGGTGGTCAAGAACAAGGTGGCGCCCCCCCTTCACGGAATGCGAGTTCGACATCATGTACAATGAAGGCATCTCCTCCGTGGGAAGCCTGCTGGACCTGGCGATGGAGTATGACATCATCCAGAAGCGCGGCTCCTGGATCAGCTACAACGGCAGTCAGATCGCCCAGGGCAGGGACGCCGCGAAGGAAGCCCTCAAGTCCAACCCTGACCTGTACAAGGAAATCGAAGAACTGGTCAAGGCCAAGATGGACGAGAAGGCGGCCAAATAATCCGGCTCCTTCCCTGTTCCCACTCATTCAAGGCGGCTCCCCCTTCCGGGAGCCGCCTTTTCCCTTTCCGGAGGCAGGCGCAAAAGAATCTTTCACGGAAACTTTTCTCTTGTGCGTCATGAAAAATCCGTTAGTCTGGACGCGATATCGTCCTATGTATCCGACCTCTCGCACATCATTTGCAGCCGTGCTCGGCGTTTTGGGCATGTTTCTGCTGACGCTGTCCACGGCCTTCGGATGGAACCCGGAAACCATCAACGGCGTGCAGTACATTCCGATGTCCGAGGTGCGCACCCATTACAAACTGACACGGGAACGCACGGAAGGACGGCAGAAAGTTTACGAAGTGCCGGAAAAGATCCAGATACGCATGCAAGCGCACAGCCAGGACATGTTCATGAACAACATGAAGTTCGTGCTTTCCTATCCCGTGGCGGACCATCCGTCCAAGGGGCTGATGGTCTCCAACATGGACCTGCACAAAATCATTGACCCGGTCCTGCGCCCCACTTACATCGCCAACCGCCGCAGCTTCAATACGGTAGTCATTGACCCCGGCCACGGCGGCCATGACAGCGGCACGCGCAACCGCATCAGCAGAGAGGCGGACATCAACCTCTCCGTCGCCAAAAAACTGCGGGACCGCCTCAAGGGCATGGGCTACCAGGTGGTGATGACCCGTGACACGGACAACTTCATTACCCTCCAGGACCGCGTCCGCATCGCCAACAGGCACAGCAACGCCATCTTCATCAGCATCCACTTCAATGACGGCGGCCCCTCCGCCCGCGGGGTGGAAACCTTCACGCTGGCCCCTGCGGGCACTTCCTCCTCCATGTCCCGCAACATCCGCCAGGACGCCCTCCAGGGCAACTCCCAGGACAGCATGAACATCGCCCTGGCTACAGCCGTGCAGGGGCACATGCTGAAAGGACCGCTCGCCATCAAGGAAGGCATCTCCATGGTTGACCGGGGCATCAAGCGCGCCCGCTATTCCGTGCTGTGCACCATCAAGCACCCGGCCATTCTGGTGGAAGGCGGATTCATGTCCAACCCGCAGGAAGCCCTGCTCATCTCCACGGAGCGCTACCAGAATTTCATGGCCTCCTCCCTGGCCGCCGCCGTGCGCCAGTACCGCACCGCCCTGGGCCAGCAGGTGCGCAGAACGCGTTAAGCCCCGCACTTACCGGGGGTTGCCCCTCCGCAGCATGAACATCATCCGCATTCCCGGCCTGGCAGACTATCAGGAAACCCTGGAACTTCAGGAACAACTGGTCCGGGCCCATCAGGAAGACCCGGAACGGGAAGATGACCTGCTTCTGCTGGAACATGCCGGGGTTTATACCATCGGGCGCACGCGCGACCACGCCAGCCTGCACCCCGGTTCCGCGCTCCCCTTCCCCGTTCATGAAATCAACCGTGGCGGGCAGGCCACCTACCACGGCCCCGGCCAGCTCGTAGGGTACCCCATCACGGATTTGAACCGCTGCGGCAGGGACCTGCACAACTACGTCACCGCCCTGGAAAACGCCTTGATTGAAGCTTGCGCCAAATTCGGCGTACAGGCCCGCATCCGGGAAGGTTTGGTGGGCGTATGGGTGGAGGACCGCAAAATAGCCTCCATCGGCGTAGGGGTGAAAAAATGGATCGCCATGCACGGCTTCGCCTTCAACGTGACCCGCGAATCCCTGCCCCCCTTCCAGGCAATCACTCCGTGCGGCATCCAGGGCGTGCAGATGACCTGCCTGGAACAGGAAATGCCGGAATCCGGGCAGAAGGACGACCTGCTGGACCGGTTCGGAGACGCTTTTGCAACACTGTGGAAGGAAAAATTCCACCGGAATTCAGAAGGTGCAGAGTGTGCTGGGGAGCATGAAAAATCCTTCTTCCCTTGAAGACGGAAATGCGCCAAAGGCTGGGAAGCGGCCATTTCAGACCATGAATGCAGGGGAAATGTTCAAAAAAACACTTCCTGTAAGACACAGACCGTGTCAGCAATACGTCCTTGCATCTTGACGCGGTTCCCGAACGGACGGATGCTTATACCAGTTATGGGGAAAACACTTTTCCAAAAAATCTGGGACGCTCATTCCGTCGGCATCCTGCCGGACGGAAGAACGCAAATGTTCATCGCTACACATCTGCTGCATGAAGTCACCTCTCCGCAGGCTTTCGGAATGGTCCGGGACCTGGGCCTAACCGTGCGTCACCCGGAACGCACCTTTGCCACCGTGGACCACATCATCCCCACGGACAACCAGGCGGAACCGTTCGCGGACGCCACGGCTGACGCCATGATCAAGGAACTGCGCCGGAACTGCGCGGAAAACGGCATCCGCTTTTTCGACCTCCCCACCGGCCTCCAGGGCATCGTGCACATGGTAGGCCCGGAACTCGGCATCACCCAGCCGGGCATGACCATCGTGTGCGGGGACTCCCACACGGCTACGCACGGCGCGTTCGGCTCCATTGCCATGGGCATCGGCACCACGCAGGTGCGCGACGTGCTGGCTACGCAGACCATGGCCCTCAGCCCGCTCAAGGTGCGCCGCATCAACGTGAACGGGAAACTGGCCCCCGGCGTGCGCGCCAAGGACGTGGCCCTGCACATCATCGGCCTTCTGGGCGCCAAGGGCGGCCTGGGCTTCGCCTATGAATACGGCGGCAACGTAATAGACGCCATGAGCATGGACGAACGCATGACCCTCTGCAACATGTCCATTGAAGGCGCGGCCCGCTGCGGCTACGTGAATCCCGACCAGACCACGGTGGAATACATCAAGGGCCGCCTGTTCGCCCCCACCGGCGCGGACTGGGACAAGGCCGTGGAACGCTGGTTGAGCTTCGCTTCCGATGCGGATGCGGAGTACGACGAGATCGTGGAGATTGACGGAGCCGCCATTGAACCGACGCTGACATGGGGCATTTCCCCGGACCAGAACACGGGCATCAGCGGCAGCACGCCCAACCCCTCCTCCGCCAGGAACGACGACGAACGGAAGATGATCAATGAGGCGCTGGAATACATGAAATTCCCCGCGGACATGCCCCTCAAGGGTCTGCCGGTGCAGGTGTGCTTCGTAGGCTCCTGCACCAATGGCCGCATCTCGGATTTCCGGGAAGTAGCCGCCCTTATCAAGGGGCGCCGTGTGGCTCCCGGAATCCGGGCCCTGGCCGTTCCCGGCTCCCAGATGACTGCCAGGCAGTGTGAAGAGGAAGGCATCGCGGACATTTTCCGTGAAGCCGGCTTTGAATGGCGCCTGGCGGGCTGCTCCATGTGCCTGGCCATGAATCCGGACAAGCTCCAGGGGGACCAGCTCTGCGCTAGTTCCTCCAACCGGAACTTCAAGGGCCGCCAGGGAAGCCCCACCGGGCGCACCCTGCTGATGAGCCCCGCCATGGTGGCCGCCGCCGCCCTGACCGGGAAGGTCTCCGACGCGCGCGACGTGTTTTCCCTGAATTAACTTTCCAACTTTTTCCTTTATGTCTCTGACCAAATTCACCTCCATCACCGGCACCTGCGTTCCCGTTCCCGGACCGGACATGGACACGGACCGCATCATCCCCTCCCGCTTCCTCAAGTGCATCACGTTTGACGAACTGGCGGGAGTCATGTTCTGGGACGAACGCTTTGACGAAAACGGACAGTCCAAATCCCATCCGGTGGACGATCCCCGCTTCAAGGGGGCTTCCATCATCCTGGGCGGCTCCAACTTCGGCTGCGGTTCCTCCCGCGAACACGCTCCGCAAACCATCAAACGCTCCGGCATCAAAGCCGTCATCGCGGAATCCTTTGCGGAAATCTTCTTCGGCAACAGCACCGGCATCGGCCTCCCTTGCGTGTGCGCGTCCGCGGATGACATTGCCGCACTGGCCCGGTACATTTCCGATCATCCGGAAACGGAAGTGACGATCGACCTCCTGAACATGACAGCCTCCTGGAAGGAAGGTTCCTTCCCCATCCGGATGCCGGCGGAAGCCCGTGAAGCCTTGAGCCGGGGCCGATGGGATTCCATTGCAGAACTGCTTGTCAACATGGATGCCGTGGAAAAGAAAAATGCGGAACTGCCCCAGGTAACAGCCTCCTGCTGATTCAACATTGACCTCTCCCTACCCCCCCTCTATCCCCCACCTCCCCATATGATTTTCAGAATTACAGACTACGTCCACTACGGCACGCTGGACAACCGTGAACGCGGAACCGTCAAGCTTGCGCTGCAGCTTATGGGGATGCCCCATCCGGTGAATATCACCCTGCAGGGGGACTGCCTCCAGGATCTGGCCGGATGCCTGGTCGATTTCAGTAACCCTTCCCCCCAGATGCTCCCTGCGGAACTTACCCAGCTCCCGGAAAACATCCGGGGCGTGGCGGGGGACATGACGGCCAGCCGCCGCATGCCCGTCAAGGGGAAGAAAACCATGGAAAACTCCCTGTACCTGGAATGGTTCACCAGCCACCACGACATGGTGCTGCTGGAAAGCACGGCCTTTTCCATCAAGGTCTCCCTCCCCGAATGGATCATGGATTCCTGCGAGGAACAGGTTCAGATCATGGCGAACCAGCAGATGCTGCGCACCCAGGTGAAGGAATGGTCCAAAACCTATGCCAATACCCAGGAAGACGGCAACCTGCCCGACCACCACTGGGACAAGCGCCTGCGGGAGGCGGAAGCCATCGCCATCGCCTACCAGGAAGTGTTCCAGAAATACAGGCTGAACCCCACCGGAGACATCCGCCTGGCCTTTGTGATGGGCTGGGACGACGTGCTTGACAACATCGCCCAGTCGGAGGAAACGGGCACTCCGTGTTCCTGCAAAAGCACCGGCATGCTCAGCCTCTTTGACATCCTCAACGAACAGGAGGCCCAGGAAGTGCAGTCCTGCATGTTCCACCCCCTCTTCCAGCAGGTCATGGAGCTGACGGACCTGTGCCAGCGCCAGTTCAGCCGGGAGATCAACAAATCCCAGAGGAACCGGACGGAACCGCCGGAACCCCTGAACCAGATTTTTTACTGCATCCGCTACATCACCCCGCGCATTCTCTCCTGCCTGCTCCAGGAGAAGGAAAACGATGCGGACTACTGCACCATGGCCGCCCGCATGGCCCTGTGCGTGGAACAGACGCGCCAGACGGTAGCCGCGCTGGACATCCGCCGCAGCCAGGTGGACGACGAGGTGACGGAACGTTTTTCCTCCTTGCTGGAGGAAGTCAACTCCTTCCAGGAAAGCCTGGCAACCCAAAGCCGGAAAAGCAATCTATAACCAACTTACTTTCATAACATTACCTTTTCACTACAGACCATCATGCACTTCCATACCTGCCTCCAAGGACTGTGTGCAGTCCTGGCCGCCGCCGCTTTTTCCTACGCGGATGAACCGGCCGTTTCCATTTCAGACTTCGGGGTGGACAAGGTCATGTCCGGCCCCGTCGTTTCCATCAATGACCAGTACAAGGGAGTCGTGAAGATCGAAGTGGATTCCCTGACGCCGGACTACGCCACTCCATGGGATACGGGCCGCTACCAGGGCGGCATCGGCACCGGCTTCCTGATCGGGGAAAACGCCTTCATGACGAACGCCCATGTGGTCAGCAACGCGGAACGCATTTACATCTCCATGTACGGGGATTCCCGCAAAATTCCCGCCAGGGTCAAATTCATCGCCCATGACGCGGACCTGGCCCTGCTGGAAGCGGACGACCCCAAGCCCTTCAAGGGCATCCGGCCTTTTGAATTCAGCAAGAACCTGCCCCACCTGGAAGACGAGGTGAGGGTGATCGGCTACCCCATCGGCGGCAACAGGCTTTCCGTCACGCGCGGCGTAGTCTCCCGCATTGACTTCACCACATATGCCCACCCCCGCAACACGGAACACCTGACCATCCAGGTGGACGCCGCCATCAATCCGGGCAACAGCGGGGGCCCCGCCCTGATGGGGGACAAAGTCATCGGCGTAGCCTTCCAGGGCCTGAACAACGCCAACAACACGGGCTACGTGATTCCCACGCCCGTCATCCGCCACTTTCTGGAGGACATCAAGGACGGCGTCTATGACGGCTACGTGGACATGGGCATCCAGGCCGCGCCCATCCTGAATCCCGCCATGCGCAAGGCGTTCGGCCTGCCGGACGACGAGAAGGGCGTCCTGATCGGCAAAGTGCTCAAGGGCTCCTCCGCCGATGGAGTGCTCCGCAACGGGGACCTGCTGATGAAGGTGGACGGCTACGACGTGGACAGCTCCGCCATGATTGAGCTGGACGGCCAGAAAATCAGCATGAAAGAGCTCATTGAACGCTGCTTCAAGGATGACCGGCTCCCGCTGGATATCATCCGCGACGGCAAGCCCATGAAGGTGGAGATGGTGATGAAGCCCTCTCTCTCCAAGGATCTGCTGATGGCGGAATACGACAAGATGCCCCGCTATATTGTCTTCGGCGGCCTGGTGTTCCAGCCCATCCAGCGCAATGTGCTTGCGGCGGCGGACATCTCCATGCTGGACGTCGCCCTGGATATTCGGGATTACCAGGAAGACGGCGGCTGCGTGGACCATGAAGACATGGTAATCATCACCAAGGTGTTGGACGATGAAGTGAACGCGCGCCTGTCCGGCTCCATCTCCAACGCCATCGTGGAAAAAATCAACGGCGTGAAGGTCAAGGGCCTCACCCACGCCTACGAACTCCTTTATCCGAAGAATATGCCGGAATACGTGATTATTGAACTGAAAAACGGGGAACGCCCCCTGATCTTTGAAGGCAAGGCCATGGAGGCGGCCAACAAGCGCATCTCCAAAACCTACAACATCCCGAAAAACGCCCGTCTGGACAGCGCCATTCCCGGCCGCCAGCCTGACCGGAACACCAACCCCGCCCGTTAACCGCCATGAAAATTCTTTCCCTTTTCGCCCTCGGTTCCCTGATTCTGCTCGGCGGCTGCCAGCCGCGCGAAGCCGGACGAACCGCTCCCGAACCCCAGCCCGGGCAGCAGCCGGAAACACCGCCTGAACAGGTGGAGGAAACGCCCGCTCCGGCGCAGCTCCCTTCTCCCACCAACTCCATGGTAGGCATTAACGCCACCAACCAGGGCTATGCCATGGTCCAGCCGTGGAGCAAGGAAAACCCGGCGTACAGCCAGGGCTTCGGCATTTACTTGGGGGACGGCAATATTCTGACGGCGGCCAACATCGTTTATTCCGCCAGCTTCGTGGAAGTGACCTCCGCGGACGGCTCCCAAACGGTTCCCGTGACCGTGACCGCCTTTGACCCGGAAGCCAATCTTGCGCTGCTGCGCCTGAAAAACGAGGCAGACGCCGCCTTCCTGGACAAGCTGGTGCCCGTCACGCTGGGGAACGCACCCCGCTTGGGCGACAAGGTGACCTTCTGGCAGTTCAATGACGACGGCCTCCCCATCACTACGTCCGGAACCCTTCTGGCAACGGAAAGCTCCAGCCCTTTCACCAACAGCGAACCTTTTGTCCTGTACAATGTCAAATCCTCCGTCACGCCTCTGAAAGGCGGCGCAGGCAACCCCATCATGAGGGATAATAAACTGGTGGCTCTCAGCGCCAGCTGCGATCCTTCCGCCCAAAAGGCGCTGGCCGTGACCCATACCATGATTTCCCGGTTCCTCCAACAGGCCCGGTCCGGCAATTACACCGGCTTCCCGGCGGACGGCACCCAGGTCACGGAGCTGACGGACCCCGTTTTCCGCAAGTTCCTGGGCCTTCCGGAAACCGGCGGCGGCTTTTACGTGGTGAAACTGCCTGTCTACGGTTCCTTTTACAAGGCAGGCGTGCGTCCTGGAGACGTGGTGGAAAGCGTCAACGGCATTCCGCTGGACAGCAAGGGCCTGATCAGGGACCCCGCGCTGGGCCCCGTTTCCGCCAACGTCTTGTTCCGTGACTCCGCCATGCCGGGGGGACACCATCACGCTGGGCATCCGCCGCAAGGATAAGGACGGCGTCAGCCAGCCCATGACGCTGGATGTCAAGCTTGACCGGAGCGCGCTGGAGGGGGATCTGATCAATCCGGCCCCCTTTATTTCCAATCCCCCCTACCGCATTTACGGAGGTCTGGTGTTCGTCCCCCTGACGGGAGCCCTGATGAGGGAAATCAATAAGCTCAGCAAGAACCGTCCCCCTCTCAACCTGCTGGAAGCTATTCAGAAAAAGGAAGACATCCGGAAAAAAGGCGTGGATGAAATCGTGGTCTTCCTGATGGCGCTGCCCACCCAGGCCACACTGGGCTATGCCCAGATGAACTCCTCCATTGTGGAAAAAGTGAACGGCGTCCAGGTAAAGAGCCTCAAGCACCTCAACCAGCTTCTGGACCTGCCCGCTCCCGGCGGCACGCACCGCATTGAGGTGGCCCAGCAGCCGTACACCATGTACATGTCCCAGAAAGAGGCCGCCAAGGCGGACCGCTTCATCCAGATGAGGGCTGTTCCCGTGCTCCGCAGAGATTAGTAAAGCCGCGAGCCATTTCATTGCATTCCTTCTGAAATGTCCCTTCATACGCTGAATATCCGGCTGGATTTTCCTTATAGAACGGGCTTTACCCACGGAGCCTTCCGTCCGGAAAACGATGCGCTGGCCACCCTGATGGAGCAGAGGCCCGGAGGCCGCATCCTCGTCCTCATGGAGGAAGGGCTGGAACGGTTTTATCCTCAGCTCCCGGCGGAAATCGACCGTTATTTTGAAAAAAACGCCGGAGAACTGGCCTATGCCGGCTACCGTTCCGTTCCGGGCGGGGAAGCGGCCAAAACCGGCTTTGCCGCGTGGGAAAAGGCCCTCCGCCATATTGTGGAAGCGGGCATCGACCGCCATTCCTACATCATTGCCGTGGGAGGCGGGGCGTTTCTGGACGTAGCGGGCTTTGCCGCCGCCACTGCCCACCGCGGCATCCGGCTGCTGCGCGTGCCCACCACCACCCTTTCCCAGGCGGATTCCGGCGTGGGCGTCAAAAACGGAATCAACTTCATGGGGCAGAAGAACTACCTGGGCACCTTCGCCGTAGCCTGGGCCACGCTTAACGACTTCCTGTTCCTTCATTCCCAGCCCCTCTCCCTTAAAAGGGCCGGCCTGGCGGAAGTGGTGAAGGTGGCCGTGGTAAAAGACGCCTCCTTCTTTAACTGGCTGGAAACGAATGATGCCGCACTGGCCGCCTGCGAGCGGGACGCGCTGGAATATGCCGTGGAGCGTTCCGCGCTGCTGCACGCCTCACACATCGCATGCGGCGGGGACGCCTTTGAACTGGGTTCCAGCCGCCCCCTGGACTTCGGGCACTGGGCCGCCCATTACATGGAAACCATGTCCGGCTACACGCTGGGCCATGCGGAAGCCGTTTCCGTGGGCATGTGCCTGGACATCCTTTATTCCGTCAGGAAGGGATGGCTGCCTGCTGCGGAGGCGGAAAGAATCGTCTCCGTACTGAAAGCCCTGGGACTGCCCGTGTTCCACCCTCTGCTCTCCCGCAGGACGGAGGATGGCGCATGCGAAGTGCTGAAGGGCCTGGAAGCCTTCCGTGAGCACCTTGGCGGCCATTTGACGGTATTGATGCTTACCGGGATAGGCCGGGGAAAGGACGTCCATGAAATAGACGCCGCGCTAATGGAGGAATGCATCCGGGAAATGCAGGAGGCCGCCCGCTGCTCCGGTCAGGAATAGGGGCCTTTCCCTTGTTGCCTTCCTCCTTTTATTTGGAGTTCAGGTAATCCAGGATAATCCGGACCTCCGCCTTGATTCCGTTGAGAATCGCTCCGTCGTCCGCCTTGAATCCGGGATTGTGATTCGCAGGGCCGTCCCCGGAACCGATGGTCATGAAATAAGTGGGCGCTACCTGCGCATAATAGGAGAAATCCTCACTAGCCGGTACTCTGGGAGAATCAAAAACGTTCTTCTCACCCACGGCTTCAACGGCCGCCTTCTTCGCCAGTTCCCGCAGGGCAGCGTTATTCTGGATGGACGGATAGCCCAGAACGTAATCCAGCTTGTACTGCGCTCCGTTGGCCTTGCATACATGGTTGATGACGGACCGGGTGCGTTCTTCCAGCAGTTTGCGGGTTTCCGGCGTTACGGAACGGATGGAGGCTCCCAGCACCGCTTTGTCCGGAATGACGTTGGGAGCGTTGCCGGACTGGAATTTTCCCACGGTGATCACGGCCATGTCCCCGGGCGTCGCATTGCGGGAGACGACCGTTTGCAGCGCCATCACGATTTCAGAGCCCGTGACGATGGGGTCCACGCCCAGCTGCGGCATGGAGCCATGGGAACCCTTCCCCTGAATGGTAAGGAAAAAACCCGTCCGACGAGGAAGAGGCGGCCCCCGCCGGCAGAATGCCAATGGACCCGGCAGGTTCATTGGGCATCACATGCGCACCGAAGATGGCGTCTACGCCTTTGAGAACTCCGCTCTTGATGATCGGAAGGGCGCCCCCGGGCGATTTTTCCTCTCCGGGCTGGAAAATGAAATACACCGTGCCGGACAATTCCTTCTGCATGGAGGCAAGAACCTTGGCTGTTCCCAGCAACATGGCCGTGTGCATGTCATGCCCGCAGGCATGGCTTACGCCCGGTGTTTTGCTGGCAAAGGAAAATCCTGTCTCCTCCTGCACGGGAAGCGCGTCCATGTCCGCCCGGAAGCCGACGGTTTTCCCGGGCTTTCCGCCGCGCAGAATGCCGACCACGGAGGTCTTCGTAGGCCGCAGGACTTCAATGTGGCCGAATGAGGCAAGCAGGTCCGCCACATAATTGCTCGTCTTGTATTCTTCAAAAGACAATTCCGGATTCTCATGGATATGGTGCCGCCACTCCACGGCGTCCCTGGCGGCGCTCTGCACCTCCGGTTGCTGCGCCATGGCCGAAAAAGCCTGGAGAAGAAGGACCAGCAAGGTCAACAATGATATTTGCATGTTTTTAAAACGGGAAGGACTGTTTTTAGTCAGACAACGCGCAACGACTTTCATTCCATAAAACTGTGCCATCATTTCAGAATTTTCAAAGATCAAACATAAACCCTGCCAATAACCTCCGTAAAATCGAGCCAATCACTCCTTGCAGGTTCTCCACCTTTGAGCTTTCATGAAATTAAATATAAATTATTGAATTTATTTATATGATGATTTCAAAAGAGATAAGAAAAAGTATGGGAGAGTTGAAAATAAAAAACTTTGTCTTCCTGCCCTCAGTAACAAGAAATAACTACAAATCCATATTATTCGAATTCTAGAGTGTACTTTTAACAACAAAAAATCGGCAAAAGAAACCATCACCGTTTTCGTCCAATCTAACAATACCTCAAAAGTTGAAATCATGTTCACTCTAAACACGGATTCCATCTATACCCTATTCAAGATTTCTGGAAATTAATCAGAAGCGGTCTGGTATTAATCAAGCTCGGGGCGGCGGCTCTGGAAGATTTCCCTTATATGACTGTACCCAGTAATTATAGAAATAAATCAAAGGAAACAACTGTTCCATGAAGCTTTTCATCTTTTTTTTCCATAACGTAACAGGCGTATTTCACCGGTAGGAAATGTTCCCCATTCTGGCTGTGTTTGTTTGGCAACTTCAATTTCAAGATCATGAACAACACTTTCAACATCGGCGCCATGGACACCGTCTACCCCTTCATTCCCATGTACCCCAACGGACAGCCCCAGGGCAACTTCCTGGTCAATGGCCTCACCGCTCCCGTTCTCGTTCCCAAACGGATCGCTTCCTCCCCTACCCGCCACGAATGGTTCGGATACCTCAAGGTCATGGCTCCCGCCACCTGTTTTCTCCACCTCCACGCCCACTCATCCATTTCTCTTTCCATCCCCGCCAAGGATCTGGAACTCTCCACGGAGGCCGGATCTTCCGCCCCTCTCTGCCGCCAGATCCAGTTCGACCAGGGATACTATTGGTGCCACATTGTCCATCAATACCAGCCTTCCTTGGGGTCGGAAGAGGAGTTCTGCATTGCCCTGGTAAGCGACAAGGAAGGCGAGCCCGACCTGGATTATTACCTGCTGGCGGAAAACACGCCTGCCGGCAAGGAGGGAGAAACCGTGCTAACCCTGGTCAACCTGTACCAGGAAGCGGAAGAAGGGAACTCGTCGAGCAGTTCGGCAGGGGGAGGAGATTCGTTTGAGTTTGACCCCAAGCCAAGCAGCAGTTCGAGCTCTTCCTCCTCGAGCAGTTCGTCTTCCAGCAGCTCTTCGTCTTCATCCAGTTTCCAGCCGAGTTCTTCGGCTCCCGAGCCTCTGGATTCCTCCAGCAGCGCGCCGCCTTCTTCTTCCAGTTCGTCGTCTTCCAGCAGTTCGAGTCCTTCCTCGTCATCTTCTTCCAGCAGCTGGTCGTCTTCCAGTTTCCACAGCAGTTCTTTGGTGCCCCAGGAACCGGATTCCTCCAGCAGCGCTCCGTCTTCCAGCTCTTCCTCGAGCAGTTCCAGCAGTTCTTCTTCCAGCAGCTCGTCGTCGAGTTCCTCAAGCAGTTCCAGCTCCAGTTCCTCTTCCAGCAGTAGTTCCAGCTCCCTCTCTTCTTCCTCCAGCGAGCCGGAGGAAGGCGGTTGCCCGTGCCCCTGTTCCTGTGATTGCGACGAAGACATCGAACAGTTCGATTGCAGCAAGAACACCTCCCATTTCTTCGGCGGCTATCCGGAAGGGGCCGACGACTGCGAAGGCTTACTCGAAGTGGGCGAGGGCGATTCCGGAGGCGGAAGTGGAGGAGGCGGTCCCACGCTTCTCCGCACTCTTGCCGAACCTTCCGCCCTCTCTTCCATCACCCTGCGCTACAAGCATCCCCTCGAATGGACCGCCTCCTGCAATCCCGAAACCGGACAGATCTCCGTCAAACGACCCACGGGCAGTTCCATCTCCTTCCAAAGTTCAAACGGCGGTTCCGAAGCCTCCGTCTCCGGAAGTTCGCGCAAGTTGAACTACAAGGTTCAGAAGCTGAATGACGACAAGTCTCCCTGCACCGGCGGCTCTCCCGCCTATCTGGACATGGTCCAGAGCAATGGGCGCACCCTGCGCTTCTCGGCAGCCACCGGAAAGGTCGTCTCCCTGGTCTCCGCCTCCGGCGTGGAAACCACGGCGGAAGCTTATTCCCGTCAGATGAAGGTGAACCGCCATCCCTCCACGGGAGCCATTCAAAGCATCTGGTCCAAGTCCCAGGGACTGCTCCAGGCGGTTCCGGAAGGCAACAAGCTCACTCTGGAATGGTACGCTCCCGGCCAGGTGAGCAAGAATGCGCGCGGCTTTGCCGGCACCGGAACTCCCTACAAGACGGTCAGCTATGAACTGAGTGACGACCAGGGCGTGCAGGTGATGGATATCGCCGAACAGAGGGAGGGGATGCCTGTCTTCCGGACGCAGCGAAGGACGGAAGGCAACAAGGTGACGATCATTCAGGGAGAGGGGATGAGCGCACCGTGCGAACGGTGGAGAAAAAAAATGCCCTCCCCGGAGGCAAATGGGAAATGATTGAGAGCTTGCGCGGCATCGACGATGAAACGCCTTCTTCCTGTACCCGCACGGTGAAGAAGTACACCGACGGGGGCTGGCTGACTATCAGCCGGACGGAGGGGTACAAGACCTCTCTGGCCCAGACTACGCTTTACACCTACAACGACCAGTTCCGGGTGTCCCTGGAACTCAAACCCAATGGCGGCTATACGCGCTACGAGTACGATAACCAGGGCAGAACCGTGCTTTCCGCTGCTCCCTGGACCGGAGGCGGGGAACGGGGTACTCGAATCACTTACGCCGACCTGCGCTTCAACGACTTCAGACCCGCCACGGAAACCGAGGTGGTCATTGCCGGGGATGGAACGGAAACGGAACTTCTCAAGCGCACTTACACCTACGAAGACAGCCCGCAGGCCAGCCGCACGACCGTGACGGAAACCGCCCTGGGAAGCGACAAGGTCCATACGAGCATAGAGGAGACTTACGGGGAGGCAGTGGAGTATTACTACGCCCGGGGCAGGCGTAAGATGAGCCAGGGCGTCAATGGCGTCCAGACGGTCTATTCCTATGAAGCAGCCGCGGAATACGGAGCCATTCACCAGGTGACGGAAACCGTGCAGGCCAACGGAAGCATCGTTCCCGGACAAAGCACACGAAACGTGGAATACATCGCTGAGAACGGCGCCACCACCAGGAGAGAACAATACGTTCACACCGGAGAGGACTGGTCGCTGATTGCCTCGGAGGACTACGAGTACGACAACGAGCAAAGGCTCGTCAAGACGACGAAGGGCAACGGCAGAGTCAGTACGACTGAGTGGATGTGCTGTGGGCCGTTGAGGGAAACCGACGAAGACGGCATCACCACCAGCTACGGCTACAACTCGGCCAAGCAGCTGGTGGAAACCATCCGCTCGGCGACGGAAACCACCCCTGAAATGATTACCTCCTACAGCTATGATGCGGCGGGAAGAACCATAGCCACACGACGGGATGTGGGAGCTATGACGACGATGGAAAGCACGGAGTATGACAATTTGGGAAGAACGATTGCCACGACGGATGTTCTTGGTCGCGTGACTCGGACTGAATACAGCGAAGACGGCCTTACCACCACGGTTACCACTCCTGCAGGGGCCACTCTGGTTACCAAAACCTATTACGACGGCACTGTCATTCTGGAGGGAGGAACCGGCCAGCGAGAGATGGAGACCCGGCTGGAGCTGACAGAAGAAGGCATCCTGACCACGACCTTGTCCAAGGGAGTTGTGCTGTCGCGGATTCTGAAAAATGGCTTTAGTCAAATCGTCCGGCAGGAACAACCCAATACGAAGGGAGGGTTCATCGTCATTAGAAGCGTTTACAATGACAAGGGACAACTTATTAGTCCAAAAGAAAGATATGGCTCCCATGGTCACAGTCTACAATGAGCTGGGACAAGCCGTCAGACGAACTGTTCTCTTAGACACCCTCTATCCCGAAGATACTACCAGAAACAGGATATCGGAAAACTCCTCCTGTTACCGGCTCCGGGAAGACGGCGTCTACCAGGTGCAGACTTCTACCACCTATAATGCCGACGGACTTCCCCTCACTCAGATCACGGAAAACATGGTTTCACAGCTCAATCCGCTGTTGGAAAACAAATCCATCACCACGGACGTCTACGGCCAGCAGAGCATCCAGTGGACGGAGTATACCGCTCCTACCAAACGCACCCGGTTCAGCCGCATTCCCACTTCGGATATTATAGCCGAGTCTCTTGTCGTAGACGGCTTTACCGTAAGCCAGACCGACCACTCCGGAATCTGTTCCATCCAGCGGCGTTCCTGCACCTCTACAGGGGTGATTCTGGAAAAAACCGATGGTCGCGGCAACACCATTATGGAGGGAAACGGATCTTGCAGGACGCCCGGTTAAGACTACTGGTCCTGCGGGCCATGTCACCACCACCAGCTACTCGTCCTGCTGTGACCATCCTGCCTGCATCACCGACGCTTTGGGAGGAACAACCTGTTATTCCTATGACATCCGCGGCAGAAAGACGGCCGAATATGGCACCGTCATTCAGCCGGCCTGCTTCGCCTACGACGAAGCCGACCGCATAGTGGCCCTGACTACCTTCCGTGCAAACGAAGGCGACATCACTTCCGATCCTTCCGGCCAAACCGACGGAGATACCACCATCTGGCTCTATGACGAGGCCACGGGGCTGGAATTGAAAAAGACTTATGCCGACGGTTCCTGTGTTTCCAAAACCTATGACGATCTCAACCGTCAGGAGACACTTGTCAAAGCCAGGGGGCTTGTCACAACGTATAAGTATGCTCCCTTTACAGGAGAACTCGTCTCCGCCTCCCACAATGACGCTACTCCCGGATGGAAGTTCACCTACAACCACCTCGGACAAATGACCTCCATCCGGGACGCTTCAGGTATCAGGGAATGCTCCTACGATGCTTATGGCCGCATGATCCAGGACACTTCCTTTGGACAGGTGGAAAGTTCTCTTCAAGAAGAATACGATGCCCAGGGGCGTTCCAACGGATACCGCCTGATGCTCGGCACACGCACCGTGCAGCACTCCCATCTTGACTACGATTCCAAAGGCGGCATGATTGGGATGAATCTGGAAGGCATCGCTTCTCCCTTTGCCTGGCAGTACGATCCAACCACCGGCTTCTTCAACCATCTCACCTACCCCAACGGCATGGTCCGCTGCAATACCTACCATCCCACACTCAACCTCGTAACCGCCATCGGTTACAGGAAGGGAGCGGATGGCGAATCGGCGGCCGGCCACGAATACGACTACGACGCGCTGATGCGTCCTACTCAACGACGGGACTTATGGGATGCTGCCACTCCCGCGACGATAAGAGATTTTACCTACAACAGCCGCAGTGAACTGCTGGAAGACCGCATCAGCCGGGGAGGAAGCTTTGCGTACTGCTATGACAACATCGGCAACCGCAAGACCGCCCGTGAACTGGAGGAAGAAGTATCCTACGATGCCAACCGGCTCAACCAGTACGCGGATATTGCCGGGGGGAAAGAAGATTTTACCCCCGTTTACGACGCCGACGGCAACCAGACCCGCATCAGGACCTCAACGGGCATCTGGGAAGTGAGCTACGACGCCAACGACCGCCCCGTCGTCTTCACCAGCCAGGATGGCAGAACGTCCATTACCTGCGGCTACGACTACCGGGGAAGGCGCTTCGAGAAGAAAGTCACCGTCAATGGGGCAGTATCCAGCCACTCCCGGTTCCTGTACCGGGATTATCTGCAGGTAGCCGAACTGGATTTGACGCATCCCGAACCCTTGCTGGTAAAGAGCTACCTGTGGGATCCAACGGACCCGACGGCAACGCGCATCCTGATGATGACATGCTGGCAGGAGAACGGAATGAAAGTAAAAGAGCATCTCTACTTCATGCACGATGTCTTGAAGAACGTCACTTCCATCTTCGACGGTCAGCAGAAACAACAAGCCCGCTACGAGTATGCTCCCTTCGGAAGTCCTATCACGGAAGAAGGGGATATGGCTCAAGAGAACAAGTTCAGGTTTTCCTGCGAGTATGCAGATGACGAATTGGGGCTTGTTTACTACAATTACCGCCACCTCAATCCCGCAGACGGCAGGTGGATCAACCGCGATCCCATCCAGGAACAGGGAGGTTGGGGATTTGTACTCATTTATTAATAATAGTATTAATATAGAGGCGGATTTATTAGGATTGAGCTCCATTGAATGGGAATTAGGAGATGTTAAAGAAATTGTGACAAAGAAATATAATCTTTCTTTTTAGTGATCCTGGTCATGACGAAATCATAGATAATTTTATTATTAATGGACTCGGTCCTAATGGAAGAGCTGTATTTGCAGCAGTTATGGGATTTGTTAGTTTAAGATATTGGAATATTGATATAATGAAAATTTATACTCATTTTTTGGCAGGAAGAGGAACTGATTATACATATGATCCTAATAAAATACCCAAAAACCAGAGATGTATGCTGTTAGAAAAGCCATTGCTTTTTGTGAAGGAAGATCCTAAAAATAGATGCAATAAGAATATTAGAATGAAAAATTGGTCTCTGTCCCATTCCAAAGAAAATGATATGCTATATATTTTAGGAGATTATAGTTATATTGTTGGAGGTATTGTTGATAATAAATTTAATTTTAAATATTCATTGTACATATATGATATATATGATTTTGATTTTCGATCTTTAGAAGGAACATGGAAAGAAAAAAAAATGGCTAAGTGTTTTAGAAATGTAGCTTGTTTTGTTTCCGGCAAAATACCTGAATTTCAATTCAATTCTAAGAATTTTATTATCAAAGGTGTAAAACAAGATGAATATAATCCATCATCAAATAAATGAATACAAAAAATGTTATAACCTGGTTCGTTCCTATTATTTTATTTATAATTAATATATGTGTCACATATATTCTGCCACAATTTTATAATAAAAATAATGATAGGCAATTAGGATATTTGATTTTCTATTTAATTTTAGTTATTTTAATTTTTCTATTTTGCTGGATATATTCTCTCTTCTCATATAGAAAAAATCTACTGATATTTTTTGTTATTTCTATTTTTTACTTCTTTTTTATATGTATAATTTTTTTATTAATTTTTCCGTTTCTTTAAAATTATATTAATATTTTAATAATATTATCAATTCGAGGTTTAATGTCTTTAAACCCTTCGAAAAGCTACAACTTTCCGAAGGGTTTTTTGTAAATTTGTATTAGATAGTTGTAATGGTTGTATATATTGTTTAAGCTAGGTCTTCCTCACTAATAGGTGGCGGAATATGAGTCAGGGGATTGACGAGGTGCAAACCGTTTATACTTACGAAGCAGTCACTGCATACGGAGCCCTCCACGAAGTGACAGAAACCGTGCAGGCGAACGGAAGCATCGTTCCGGGACAAAGCACCCGAAACATAGAGTGCATCGCTGAAAACGGCACGACTTCCAGAAGCGAACAGTATGTTCACACCGGAGAGGACTGGTCGCTGATTGTCTCGGAGGACTGCGAATATGACGACGAAGGGCAACGGGCGCATCAGCACGACGGAATGGATGCTGCGGCCCGTTGAGGGAAACCGGTAAAAACGGTACCGTGACCGGCTATGGTTACGGCTACAACTTGGCCAAGCAGCTGGTGGAGACCATTCGCTCGGCCACCGAAACACACCCGAAACGATTACTTCCTACAGCTATGATTCAGCGGGAAGAAAGGTATCAACACGCCGAGACGTGAGTCAAATAAGCACTGTCCGGGACGCCTCCGGCATCAGGGAATGCTCCTACGATTCCTACGGCCACATGACCAAGACACTTCCTTTGGAACCGTGGAAAGCTCCATTCAGGAACAATAATGCCTTGGGACGTCCCGCCGGCTACCGCCTGCTACTCGGCACACGCACCGTGCAGCACTCTCATCTTGACTACGATTCCAAAGGCGGCATGATTGGGATGAATCTGGAAGGACTGAAGTCTTCCTTTACCTGGCGGTACGATCCAACCAGCGGCTTCCTCAATCGTCTCACCTACCCCAACGGCATGGTCCGCTGCAATACCTATCATCCTGCCCTCAACCTCGTAACCGCCATCGGTTACAGGAAGGGAGCGGATGGCGAATCGGCGACCGGCCACGAATACGACTACGACGCGCTGATGCGTCCCATCCAGCGCCGGGACTTATGGGATGCTGCCACTCCCGCGACGATAAGAGATTTTACCTACAACAGCCGCAGTGAACTGCTGGAAGACCGCATCAGCCGGGGAGGAAGCTTTGCGTACTGCTATGACAACATCGGCAACCGCAAGACCGCCCGTGAACTGGAGGAGGAAGTATCCTACGACGCCAACGACCGCCCCGTCGTCTTCACCAGCCAGGATGGCAGAACGTCCATTACCTGCGGCTACGACTACCGGGGAAGGCGCTTTGAGAAGAAGGTCACCGTCAATGGGGCAGTATCCAGCCACTCCCGGTTCCTGTACCGGGATTATCTGCAGGTAGCCCAACTGGATTTGACGCATCCCGAACCCTTGCTGGTGAAGAGCTATTTGTGGGATCCGACGGAGCCTACAGCCACGCGCGTCCTGATGATGACATGCTGGAAAGACAACATTTCACAGCAGGAAGAGCATCTCTACTTCATGCACGATGCCTTGAAGAACGTTACTTCCATTTTTGACGGACAACAGACGAGAAGAGCTAGTTACGAGTATGCTCCTTTTGGTAGCCTTCTCACCGCTAAGGAAGACATGGCTCAAGAGAACAAGTTCAGGTTTTCCTGCGAGTATGCAGATGACGAATTGGGGCTTGTCTACTACAATTACCGCCACCTCAATCCCGCAGACGGCAGGTGGATCAACCGCGATCCCATCCAGGAACAGGGAGGGTGGAATTTGTATGCATTTATTAGGAATAGAATTAACATAGAAGTGGATTTATTAGGTACAATACCCCCCTACAATGGAGGTGCCTCTGGAATCGTTGAAGTTCCTATTCCACAACCTTCTATAATAGAGAGCAACGAAATAACATTAAATTATATTGCTTATCCTGGAAAGCAAAAAGAAAAAGATAAAGGACTTGAAGAAGTCAAAAAGCGATTAGAAAGAAAAGGCCCGGTTTATGAGACATTTTCTCCAGATGATTTTAATCCCAGTGAACACTGTTGTTGTGGAAAATGTGTAAAAAAATTGCTTATTGTGATGCACGGGACAGATATGTCCTATGGAACTAATCAGAATGTACGCGCTGAGTGGGGGGAGAAGCTGGACTGATGGAAACTCGAACGAGGCAGCAAATATCAGATGTATTCAAAAATGTAAAAATTCCCTTTGTGAAAAATGTGAAGTAGAGTTACGCTCATGTTATTTGGGACAAAATGACGCGCTACGGACATCATTACAGAGTATGTTTCCTTGTGAAATTGTATTATATGGCACGCCTGTATTTGGATATGGAGCTATTTATGGATTTCAGTATCTATATCAAAAACTATTCAATTAGAATTATTTTCTTTTATAAATGAATGCAAAAAAAATCATATTCCTTCTATTTGTTTTAATTTCTTTTATTTTATTATATTATTATATTGATGTTTTAAACAATAGAGAAAGTGCAAAGAGTCTTAAAAGATTTTTCGATGTTTCTTCTTTAGAAAAAATAAAGAGCAAATATACACAAGTTGAAACTCTCGCGGTAGATGGATCTTCTTATACGAGTATTTGTATACCAAGTACCCAAAAAGTATTACCAAATGGTATTATCCTTATTAAAATGCCTTCGGGGAAAACGAGAGTATTTTACGGAGGTTATTATTTTCAACATTGTTTTCTACATAGCTTAGCACAGTACGCAAAAATAATAATTGAAGAAGATCCGGAATATATAATTGAACAAAAGAAAATATTAAATTTTGAAAACGCCATGGAAGTTTCTTTAGATATTTTCACTAAAAATAATCATTTTTCGGAATTATAGATCTCAATCATTATGGGATTAATTTTAAAATAGAAAAAATTTCTTATGAAAATCAGATTGATCCTTTTCAGAATATTTTCAATAAATATCACGTGATTTTTCAAGAATTTAATGGTATTCACGAAAATATGGAAAAAGGCTGATGAAAAGAAACGGCATTTCAGATCTTGATCTACATCAGCTGATAAGTATCGTTGAATGGTGGGAAAATGATTCTCTTGATATAAACAGCAACCAGCATGTATTATTTGTATTTAAAGAATACTGGTCAGACATACTGGTTACAGACAAAAATATCAACGAAATCAACAAACGACTTTCAGACATGAGTCAAATATGCGGATATGAAATTAAAATAACTTTAGAATTCCATGTCGAATTTACGGACCGCATCATCTATCCTGAACAATTTTACGGCGACCATTATTACAGGCCTAAATACAATAAAATCCTCCATTCCATTCTAAAAATAATTGGCATCAGCATACCTTTGGCACCCAAGCAACATTCCCGTTTTTTCCAAAATAATAACGCTGGACCGGACATATCATTATAGTAGTCGAAATATGGTCCAATCCTCACTTAACCATTTTAACCTTTAATTGTCATGATATTCTGATTAAAAAAGAATATGCCTTATTACCTAATGACGAATGGAAATGAGAATAATGTAAAATTCTCAAATTACTGACCAGGATTTTATGACTACACCGAACTTTCTTTATCTGCCATTTGGTGATGCAGGACAGTCTGAGCACTTCCCTTTTGCTGATCGTTGGAAAGGAGATAGATGGAACGAGCATATTCATTGACAGGAATCCCTCCCCCCCTTCTTTTTCTTCCATTCACCTACAGCCGCGGCACTGCGGCAAGCAACGCCTGGGTGTACTCGTGGGAGGGGAAGGAAAAAACTTCGTCCGCCTCCCCGTATTCCACGATGCGGCCCTTGCGCATCACGGCAATACGGTCCGCAATGTAATGAACCACGGACAAATCATGGGAAATGAAGATCATGGTCAGGTTCAAGTCGCGGGCCAGAGCGATGAGAAGGTTCAAAATCTGGGACTGGATGGAGACGTCCAGCGCAGAAACGGGTTCATCCGCAATGACCAGCCGGGGTTCCGGAGCCAAGGCACGCGCGATGGCTACGCGCTGGCGCTGGCCTCCGGAAAATTCATGGGGATACTTGCGCATCAGGGAGGGATTCAGGCCCACCCTTTCCATCAGTTCCGCCACCTCGTCCCTCATCTGTGAGAAAGATCTTTTTGCGGCTGCGGCATTCCAACGCCTCCTTCAACGTCGCATACACCGTGAAACGGGGATTCAGGGAAGCGTAGGGGTCCTGGAAAATCATTTGAAAATCCGGACGGCGCTTCCTGACCTCGGAGGCGGAAAGAGCCGTCAGTTCCTCTCCTTCCAGAAAAATGCGTCCCTCCGTAGGCTTCTGGAGCAGCATCACCGTGCGGGACAGAGTGGACTTGCCACAGCCGGACTCCCCTACCAGCCCAAGGATTTCTCCTTTCTCCACGGACAGGGACACCCCGTCCACCGCCACCACAGACGCCGGTTTGCGGGAGGAGAGCAGCCCTTGCACCGCAGGAAAGACAACGCTCACATGATCCAGTTCCAGAAAAGCCATGCCATCACTCTAACAAGCCTCCTGAGGCAAAACAAGACCCCAACCGTGCCAGCTCCGCCAATATCAAGACATCCACGCGCATCTCTCATTCATGCCTTCCCCAAAAACACTGGGGCCGGCCTGAAGAATACGCAGGAAAAATCTAGTCTGTTTTTACTACCGCCGCGTCCTGTACCAATAGATGCCCTTCTACCGAAAACAACTTTACTTCTCCTTCTCATCTTTGCCGCAGGATGAACGGACAAGGAAGGAAAGAAGAGCTGCCCCGGCATCTCCAAGGAGAGCCGCTATTCCGGAAAAAACCGGACCAAAAATGAAAATCAACCCCGACTGGGCATCACACATATCTTCCGGAGTCACCCGGGACCAAAAGAGTTCATAGTAACACACGAGGCCTATAACAACAAAAGAAGTTGTTTCCCATTTCCACCGTCTATTGGTCTTTTTGAAGAACCACAACACCGCAAGGAAATACCAAGGCCCCCACACAAGGCCAAAGACATTCCTCAACACAAGAGCGCTCCAGAAACCAGCTACCACGGTGGAGGCAATAATCAGCAGCAGGACCGGATCTTTTCTTCCCCGCACATTTTGATGACCCATATCCGGACTCCCGGTTTCTCCATGCATATGGTTTATGAATAAATCTTTAATGGATCCATCTCAAGCAAAAAAGAGCCGTTCCCCGCGAAGGGAACGGCTCCTGAGATTGATGCTGCCGCGGAGCTTACGCGCCGAGCTGGTAGCGGACGAAGGAGACGACGGAGACGTCATCGCCGAGTTCCTTGCCGACCTGCTTGAGCAGGGCGTCCACCGTGACGTTGGGATCCTTAACAAATCCCTGGTTCAGCAGGCAGGACTGGGCGTACAGGGCCTTCAGCTTGCCGGGAAGAATCTTTTCCAGCAGGTGTTCGGGCTTGCCTTCCTGGATGAGCTGCTGCTTGGCGATTTCCTGTTCCTCAGCCACGAAGGCGGGGTCCAGGCTGTCGGAGCTGACGCTCTTGGGAGCGGCGGCGGCAATGTGCAGGGTCAGATCCTTGGCAAGAGCCTTGAACGCGTCAGACTTGACGGTTTCTTCCTTGCCGGCCTTGATAGACAGCAGAACGCCAACCTTGCCGCCCATGTGGATGTAGGAGACCACGGCGCCGGAGCCGTCCACCGTGAGGCGGGCGAACTTGCGCAGAGCCATGTTTTCACCGATGGAGCTGCACATGGCCTTGATGTATTCTTCCGTAGTGCCTTCGGGCATGGCAACCTGGAGGGCTTCCTCCAGCGTGGAGGCCTTGGAATCCATGAGAGCCTTGGCAACGTCGTTCACCAGGCCCTGGAACTTGTCGCCCTTGGCGCAGAAGTCCGTTTCACAGTTGAGTTCAAGGATGATGCCGGAGCAGCCGCAGGGAGCCACGGCGGCGCGGATCACGCCTTCCTTGGCGTCACGGTCAGCCTTGGCGGCAGCCTTGGCAATGCCCTTTTCGCGAAGATACTTCACAGCGGCTTCCATGTCGCCGTTGCATTCGTTGAGGGCTTTCTTGCAATCCATCATGCCGGCGTCCGTTTTGTCACGGAGGGCCTTGACGAGAGCTGCAGTAATTTCTGCCATAGTGTTTCTGTTCTTTCTAAATGGGTTGGTTTAGGCTTCGGCGGGAGCGCCCTTGCCTTCGTTGATGGCCTTGACAATGCAGTCAAGGACCAGACGGATGGAACGAACGGCGTCGTCGTTGCCGGGAATCGGGAAATCGATTTCCTTCGGGTCGGCGTTGGTGTCAACCAGAACGCAGACGGGAATGTTCAGACGGTGGGCTTCGCGGATGGCGATGTCTTCATGATCGGCGCCGATGGCTACCATGGCGTCCGGAGCGCCGCCCATGTTGCGGATGCCCTGAAGGTTGCGTTCCAGCTTCTGGCGTTCGCGGTCCAGAGCGGCCAGTTCCTTCTTGGACATGCTCTTGAATTCCGGGGTCTTTTCAATCCCTTCAAGGTAGGAAAGGCGTTCGATGCTCTTGCGGATCGTGCTCATGTTGGTGAGCATGCCACCCAGCCAGCGATGGTTGACGTAGTACTGACCAGTGGCTTCCGCGGCTTCGCGGACGGCTTCCTGGGCCTGGCGCTTGCAGCCGACGAAGAGGATCTTCTTGTTGCGGCGTGCCAGATCGGCCAGGAAGGAGCAAGCCTTGTCCAGGCATTTTTCCGTTTCTTCAAGGTTGATGATATGGATACCGGCCTTGTCCTTGAGAAGGTACTTCTTCATGCTGGGGTGCCATTTGCGGGTCTGGTGGCCCAAATGAACACCGGCTTCAACCATCTGGTTAATCAGATCATTAATCATATATGTATGTAGGTGGCTTTCCTTGCGGCAGGAAAAGCGGTTTTTAGGGACTTCGACGCTTTCTACCCCTCCGATCCCCATTGTTCAGGTTGCGCCGAATCACGCGAGGGACAAATAATATACTTCACGATGCCCTTCTTGTCAAAGCATAAATCATTGATTTACGCAACCATTCCGCCATCCGCGGCATCCCGCCGGAGGAGCGCCTCCGCAGCGGCTTTCATCCCCTGCCTGATACTTATCGTATAAAAAACAGGAACATGCCGCAAAACAGTCTTGGAAAAAACATGGAAGAGGCGTTCCATGCGGGCGTTCCGGATGACCAAGACCCTGACAAGCGGCAATCCCGCCAAATTGATTTTCCTGTTTACCATTCCCCTGCTGATCGGCAACCTGTTCCAGCAGTTTTACAACATGGCGGACACCCTGATCGTGGGCCGCACGCTGGGCGTGGAAGCCCTGGCCGCCGTGGGCTGCACGGGCGGCCTGATGTTTTTCATCCTCGGCTTCGTCATCGGATTCACGGCGGGGCTGGCTATCATCACGGCCCAGCGCTTTGGAGCGGGCCGCAGGCGGGCGGTGCGGCGCAGCTTTGCCGTCTGCATCGTCCTGAGTTCCGTCATGACCGTCCTGCTGACCGCCGTCAGCGTCGCCTTCGCTCGTCCCGTTCTGGAACTGCTGCAAACTCCTCCGGAAATCCTGGAGGCGGCCCACGCCTACATCATCGTCATTTCCTGGGGCATCGGCGCAGCCATGCTGTTCAACCTCCTCTCCAACGTTCTCCGCGCCCTCGGGGACAGCCGGACGCCCCTCTATTTCCTGGTTCTGGCCTGCGTACTGAACATTGCGCTGGACCTGGCGCTGATCCTGCGGTTCGGCATGGGACCCGCGGGGCTGCCTTCGCCACCGTAGCCTCCCAACTGGTTGCGGGCCTCTGCTGCACCGCCTACGTTTTTAAAAGGTTTCCCATTCTCCGGCTGACCAGGGCGGACTGGAACATGAGCCGCCGCTACCTCTGGGCGCATATCCGCGTGGCCCTTCCCATGGGGTTCAAGGCATCCATCATCGCCATTGGAGCCATTCTGGTGCAGTTTGCCCTCAACCGGCTGGGAGCGCAGTCAGTAGCGGCTTTCAGCGCGGCCCAGAAAATCGACATGGTGGCGACGCTGCCCATGATGTCCTTCGGCATCACGATGGCTACGTACGTGGCCCAGAATTACGGAGCCAGGAATCTGGAGCGCATCCGCCGGGGCGTCCTCCAGTGCAACCTGATGTCCGTGGGGTTCAGCATCGCCGTAGCCTCCGCCAATATTGCCTGGGGGCCGGAACTGATCCGGCTGTTCGTGGGAGACGGGGAGAAGGAAGTCGTCAGCCTGGCCCAGACCTACCTGAACATCAATGCCTCCATGTACTGGGTGCTGGCGCTCCTCTTCGTCTTCCGCTACACGCTGCAAGGGCTGGGCCAGAGCATCGTGCCCACCTTCGCGGGCGTCATGGAGCTGTGCATGCGCGCCCTGGCCGCCATCGTGCTGGCCCGCTGCCTGGGCTTCACCGGAGCCAGCATGGCGAGCCCCGCCGCCTGGATCGGCTCCTGCGTGCCTCTCGCCATCGCCTATTACTTCACCAGCAGAAAGCTGGCGCGGTCCATGAAGCAGGGCTTTCCTCCCTGCCGTGAGGAAGAGCCGGGAGCCGTCCGGCAGGCCGCGTGATTGCGGCTGGCATTCGCCCCGCACCGGAACCGGTATCTCACCCGGAGGAAAGAGAAACCGTCATGGAACGCCGCAGAGGCCAATCACGGGTCTTCGCGGAAATCCCGGAACGTTCCCTTCCCCAGTATTCCCGCGCCTTCTGCAAATAAAACGTGCCCAGGGGAGGCAATATTTCCAGTTCCTTGCCCCACTTTTCCGCCAATTCCGGAGAAGGCATGTCCTCCCTCATGTGCTTTCCCTCCCCGATCAGGAAAGGAAGCACTACCACCCTGTTTCCCTTCAAACGTGGAAATACTTCCTCCACGGAGGGGGAAGCGCCGAAATAGGCCAGGGCCATATCCGTTTCCTGCGGCCATAAAAAGGCCCGCAGTTTCTGTAAAAAGGCGAACGGCTCCGGAGGAAGGTCCTTTCCCACCACTCCATGGGCCACCACCAGCAGGGACGTTCCCGGCTCCAGCTCTTTCCCGAGGGCGTCGCGGACGGTCAGGAAGGGCATCACGTCTTCCCCGGCTCCCCACACCGGCTTGAATTCGAATTCCGGAGACACGCCGCGTTCCGCATACATGGCGCTCAATTGTTCCGGCAGCGCTTCCGTCACCGTCCAGCCGCTCTGCATGAAGACTGGATAAATCTGAACCACCCCGTCGCCCGGAGGCAGGTCGTCCGCCTGCATGTCCCGGAAGGAAGCCTGCCAGACGGGAGCGCCGTCCATGCCCAGCAGCTTGATGCGATCCGCCAGATGCTGCCGGAGTTCGGCCCCCGCCTCATCATAGGAGACGCATAGCTTGTAAATTTTTTTGGGCATGTGAAGTGAGACCCCGGAGGGAAGGCGGCGTTCAGCATCTTCCCCACTTGCAGACGCAGGGACGGTGCATGCCTGCCGTTTGTAACAGAAACGCCGGATTCCGGCAATACCATAACCGCCTTTTCCCTCCATGGCCGCCCATTCTCCGCAATACGGCAGGAAAAATTCTTTTATTCCGCTGATTTTCATTTTCTTATGAACCTTCTAAAGAAAGGGTCCGGAGAAAATGGCCCCCTCTTGCCGAATCTCCCGGCGGAGGCAGGATAGCGGCTTGACCGGAGGGCTTGAAACCGTCATGATATAAGGACATACAGGTTTTGTTTTATGTCGTTTTACATTCAATCCGTTGAAATCGGCGGCCCGCGGCCGTTCTACCTCTGGGCCCCTGCTCTCTGGAATGCGAATCCTTCGTCTGGGAGATGGCCCGCTCCATCAAGTCCATTGCGGAAAACCTGGACATCCCGCTGATTTTCAAGGCCTCCTACGACAAGGCGAACAGAACTTCCATCACGTCCTTCCGCGGACCCGGCGTACGGGAAGGCTGCCGCATCCTGTCGGAAATCGGCAAAGAGCTGGAACTGCCCGTCGTTACGGACGTGCATACGGCCCGGGAAGCGGAGATTGCCGCTGAATACGTGGACCTGCTCCAGATTCCCGCCTTCCTGTGCCGCCAGACAGATCTTCTGGAAGCCTGCGCCAAGAGCGGCCGTCCCGTGAACATCAAGAAGGGCCAGTTCCTGGCTCCGTGGGATACTGTGAACATCGGGGAAAAGATGCGCGCCTTCGGCTGTGACGAGTTCATGATGTGCGAGCGCGGCACCTCCTTCGGCTACAATAACCTGGTGGTGGACATGCGCTCCCTGTACTGGATGAAACAGGAAGGCTTCCCCGTCGTGTTTGACGCCACCCACGCGGTCCAGAGGCCCGGAGGCCTGGGCGGAACCACGGGCGGAGACAGCGAACTGGCTCCCGTGCTGGCGTCCGCCGCCATGGCGACCGGCAGCATTGACGGCGTGTTCATGGAGGTGCACAAGGATCCGTCCAAGGCTCTTTCCGACGGGCCCAACCAAATCCCCCTCCACCTGCTTGAAGGCGTGCTGAAACGCCTTCAGTCCATCCATCAGGCGGTTCAGTCATGATGAAGTTACCGTTCACATGCTTTCTGGTAATTGCCATGCATGGCATGGCGGCGCAGGCGGATACCACCCTCCCCGCAGCCACGCCCTTCGCCGGCGTAGACAAGAAATTGCCCATGCTGGAGCTTCTGCCCGTAGGCCAGGTGCTCCCCAAAGTCAGCCTGTCACGGTATGAAGGGCCGCGCCTTTCCATGCTGCTGACCGCTTCAAGCGTGACCGTAGCCGCCCCGCAGGAAATTGCCGCCAGCATCCTGAACGTGTACCTGTACGGAAAGAACAACCAGACCTCCCATCTTTTCACGAAGGCCGCCTCCTACTTTCTGGACAAAAAACTGGTCGTCTCCCATACGGAGACCACCCTCAAGGAAGAGAACTTTTCCGCCAGGGGCACCGGCCTTTACATGGATACCAATATCAAGAGGGGCATCATCCTCGGCCCCGTTCAAACCACTATCCGCATGGATCAACGCAACAAGTAACCATTCCTTTTATGAAAAAACTTTCCTCCCTGCTGCTGCTCGCCCTGACCGGGGGTCTTGCCTGCGGCGCCACTGACGGCGTTCCCGCCCATATCGTACAGCCTTTGCCCAAGGAACTGGATCCACGCCTGGAACCGCCCCTGGCTCCCCCCCTCCGGCATCGTGCGCCCCCCCTGACGGCGGAGGAAACCGCCCGGAGGGAACGGGAACTGGCCCCCGTTCCGACCGCGGGCCTGAAGGAAGACGGTGAGAAGGCGATTGAAGCGTACAACGTGAAGGAAAAGACCGTTGACGGACAGATTCAGGAATTCCGCCAGCAGCACCAGGTCACCGGCAATGCCGCCGCCCCGGCTGCGGACACCGCACCCGCTGCGCCCAATCCGGAAGAAGAATTTCATGCGCGCCAATTCCTCAAACAACCTGTACTCCGTAGATTGTGACGGGGACCTGTACTTCGACATGGAAGAAGGCGTGCTGGTGTTCATGAAAAACGTCCGGGTGCGCAACCCCAACCTTTCCATGGATTGTGCGGACCACCTGAAAATTTATGCGGAGTTCGTGCCGAAGAAGCCGGGCGACAAGAAGCCCTCCGAACGCAAGCAGGAAAAAGAGAAGGAAAAGGAAAAAAGAAGGGGAGAAGCCCCAGGTGGCCCTCCCCCCAACGGCGGCAATTTTGACTATAACTCCATTAAAACGGTCGCGGCCTCCGGCAACGTGAAAGCCAGCTATACCAACAAGGAGGGGGAAACCAGCAACGCCCAGGCGGACAAAATCACCTACAACGCCAAAACCGGGGAAATCATCCTGACAGGCTCCCCGGTGATTATTACGCCGGACGCCATCATCAAGAATCCGAACAAGGACGCCTTCATCCGCGTGTACTCGAACGGGAATATGTACAGCAGCCGCGGCACCAAGACTACGTTCCGCCACGTAGACAAGAAGCTTTCCGACCGGGACAAACAGAAAACCAACCGCAAGCCGTGAGCTCCCCCCTATCCACCCATCTGCTGAGAGCCGAAGGCATCTGCAAAACCTATAAAACGCGGACCGTCGTGGACCAGGTCAGCCTGACGGTGGGCCATGGCGAGATCGTAGGCCTGCTGGGGCCGAACGGCGCGGGAAAAACCACCTCCTTCTACATGGTGGCGGGGCTCGTGCGCCCGGACGAAGGCCGCGTGATTTTTGCGGGCGAGAATATCACGGAACTGCCGATGAACCTGCGCGCCAGGCGCGGCATGGGCTACCTGCCGCAGGAGGAGTCCATCTTCCGCAAGCTTTCCGTGGAGGACAACCTCCTGGCCATTCTCCAGACCCGCAAGGACATGACCTCCCGCCAGCAGAAGGACCGCGCCGTGGAGCTGATGGACCGCTTCGGCATCACCAAGCTGCGCCGCTCCACGGCCATCCAGCTTTCCGGCGGGGAAAAGAGGCGGCTGACCATCGCCCGCGCCCTCGCCACCAGCCCCAAACTGCTGATGCTGGACGAACCGTTCAGCGGCGTGGACCCCATCGCCGTTTCAGACATCCAGAAGATCGTCATGGAGCTGCGCGATACGGACGGCCTTTCCATCCTGATTACGGACCACAACGTGCGGGAAACCCTGCACATCGTGGACCGCGCCTACATCCTGTTTGAAGGGAAGGTCATCAAGCACGGCACTTCCGAGGAAATCGCCAACGACCCCATCGCCCGCAAGCAGTACCTGGGCGACCAGTTCCGCATGTAACGCCACTTTCCGCCCCTCCCATGTCCTCTCCGCAGAATACGATCGCCCTGGTGTTCGACTATGACCAGACCCTGAGCCCCTTCTACATGCAGGATCAGGCCATTTTTCCGGAATTCGGCATCTCCCCGCAGGAGTTCTGGACCAGGTGCAACGCCACCGGGGAACGGGAAGGCTGGGACGGGGAACTGATTTACATGAAAAGCCTGCTGGACGCCCTCTCCCTGGACCGCGTCAGCAATGCCCGGCTCACCCAGCTTGGGGAACGCCTCACCTTTTACCCCGGCCTGCCGGATTTCTTTGACGCCTTCCCGTCCATGACCCTGTCCTCCCTTCATACGGACCTGGGCATCAACATTGAATACTACATCATTTCCTCCGGCCTGAAAGCCCTGATTGACGGCTCTGCCCTGCGCCCCTATTTCAAGGCCGTGTTCGGGTGCGAGTTCAGCGAGGAGAACGGCTACATCAACTTTCCCAAGAGGGTCATTTCCCACACCACGAAGACCCAGTACCTCTTCCGCATCAACAAGGGCACTGGATTACGACCAGGACGTGAACGACCACATGCCGGAGGACATGCGCCCGATTCCCTTCGCCAACATGATCTACATCGGCGACGGCCCCACGGACGTGCCCTGCTTCACCGTCATGCGCAGGAACGGCGGCCACGCCGTGGCCGTGTACAATCCGGAGGACGAAACGGGCCGCAGCTTCCGCAAGTGTTATAACTTGGCTTCCAATTCCGACCGCGTGAACTTCATCGCCCCGGCGGACTACACGCCCGGCAGCCACCTTACCCGCCTGCTGTCCGGCATGGTGACGGACATCGCCAACGGCATCGTGCGCCGCCGTGACCGCGCCCTGGCGGATTCCTGCATTGCGGCCCCCACCTTTTCCAAATAAAAACCTGCTCCATTCCTTTCCCCCCGTCATGAACAGCCATTTTCATTTCCTCGGCATCTGCGGAACCGCCATGGGCGCGGTAGCCGCCGCCATGGCCCGCCGCGGCTTCACAGTCACCGGCTCAGACGCCAACGTTTACCCCCCCATGTCCACCTTCCTGGAGGAGGAGGGCATCACCCTGTTTGAAGGCTACAAGGCCTCCAATATCCCCGCGGACGCGGACGTCATCGTCATCGGCAACGCCATGAGCCGCGGCAATGAGGAGGTGGAAGCCGTGCTCCAGCGGCGCCTGCGCTACCTCTCCCTGCCGGAGACGATGAAGGAATACTTCCTGCGCGGCAAGCGCAACTACGTGGTGACCGGCACCCACGGCAAAACCACCACCACGTCCATGCTGGCGTGGCTGATGGAGGACTCCGGGCTGAACCCCAGCTTCATGATCGGCGGCATCGCCCGCAATCTGGGCCGCGGCGGCCGTTTTACGGATTCCGATTTCTCCGTGCTGGAGGGGGACGAATACGACACGGCGTTTTTCGACAAACGCTCCAAATTCCTGCATTACCTGCCGGAACTGGTGGTCATCAACAACATTGAGTTCGACCACGCGGACATTTACAATTCCCTGGAGGAAATCAAGCTGAGCTTCCGCCGCCTGACCCAGATCATTCCCCGCAACGGCCTGGCGCTGGTCAATGCGGACGATCCCAACTGCCTGGACGTGGTGAAGGGGGCCCCCTGCCCCGTCAAGACGCTGGGCTTTTCCGACTCTTCCAACATTCGCATCCTGGACGTGGAAACCTCCACGGACGGCAGCCATTTCACGCTGGAAGGAACCCGCTACTACGTGCCGATGATCGGGGAATTCAACATCCGCAACGCCGCCATGGCGATTGCCGCCGCACAGTTTGCGGGGCTGAACGTCAAGCAGCTGGCGGACTCCATGGGCCGCTTTGAAGGCGTGGCGCGCCGCCAGGAAGTCAAGGGCGTGGTCAACGGCATTTCCGTGGTGGACGACTTCGCCCACCACCCCACGGCCATCAAGCAGGCCATCCTGGGCCTGCGCCAGCGCTACCCGGGATCACGCATCTGGGCCATTTTTGAGCCGCGCTCCAACACCACGCGCAGAAACATCTTCCAGAATGAACTGGCCCTGTCTCTCGCCACGGCGGATTTCCCGTGGTGGCCGCCGTGGACCACCGGACAAGGTGGCCCTGGAGGAACGCCTGGACCTCACCAAACTCTCCAATGACCTCTCCGCGCTGGGCAAGGACGCCCTGATCGGCGGACAGGCGCAGGAAATCGTCTCCGCCGTCTGCTGAAAAAGCCCAGCCGGGAGACGTTATTCTGGTAATGAGCAACGGCGGTTTTGACGGCATTCACGCCAAATTGCTGGAAGCCTTGAACGCCTGACCCTTTTTCATACATTCACCTCCAATGAAAAACGCATCCACCATCACCGCCTTCATCATCAGCTTCCTGGTCGTGGGCAGCCTGGCCCTGGTCTTCCTGTTCCTGGGAAACCGGGAGGAGGAGCCCGCCCCCGCTGAACCCGCGGCGCAAACGGAAGTTCCTCCGCGCCAGACGGTGACTCCCTTCAGGACCGGGACGCGGACACCCTGAAATCCCTGGAAATCCAGCAGGCCGTCACGGAGGCCCAGGGCCGCATCATCCGGGAACTCATGGAAGCGCGCCATGTGCGCCTTTCCACCCCCGGCATCACCAGCATCGGCGCGAACAACCAGGGGCCAACCCCACGGCCAGATACACGCTCAACTTCAGCAGCGCGCGCGCGCGGCTACCTGGACATGAAGCGCAATGACAAGCAGCAGTGGACGCTGGACACCCTTACGCTGCCCAGCAAGCAGGACCTGGCCAAGGACAAGGCCGCCCCCATGGCCATGAACGACCCCATGGGCATCGTCAGCTCCTTCATGGACGCCGTTGCCAAGGCGGACTTCCGCACGGCACGGAAATTCGTGGACGGAACCAAGGTGCAGGACGCCACCGTGGCCGGGCTGTGCATCCTGTTTGAAGAAGGCGCCTTCCGCCTCCGGGAGGACGCTCCCATCAAAACCGCCTATGAAGCGCCCACCAATGCGGGCTTTTTCGTCCACCTGCAGGACGCCCAGGGCAGGAAAGCCGGCAACGTGGGCCTGACCGTAGCCAAGAAGGATGAACAATGGCTGATTGCGGAAGCCTCCCTGGACAACATGCTGGAAGCCTACACGAAACGGCAGGGGGCCGGAGACGACATTTTCATCCCCATCGTGAAGAATCCGCAGGGGGGCGATTCCCTGGCCCTGTTCTTCGGTTTCAATGAAGATTCTCTGTCCAAGCGTTCCGAACGCCAGCCCCAGATTGTGGCGGAGGCCATCAAGATGGACAGCGGCAAGAAGCTGGAAATCAGCGGCCACACGGACGATGGGGGGAGTGAACGCTACAACCAGGGCCTCTCCGAACGCCGGGCGGCGGCCGTGAAGGCCCAGCTCGTCCAGTTCGGCGTTTTTCAACAAATCCCATTAACTATTCTCTATCAACTATTAACTGAAACGCATGGCCCGCCGTTACGTCATCAAGCAGGATGCCGCGCCAGCCGCCCCATCTCCGGGATCGACTACCGTACGGCCCTCAATGAAGAACAGTACGCCGCCGTTTCTTCAGAACCGGGGCCGGCGCTCGTCATTGCAGGGGCCGGTTCGGGAAAAACGCGCACGCTGACCTACCGCGTGGCGTGGCTCCTGGATCATGGCACGGACCCGTGGAACATCCTGCTGCTGACCTTCACCAACAAGGCGGCGCGGGAAATGACGGAACGGGTTCGCTCCCTGATTCCCCTGGACTTGTCCCGCCTGTGGAGCGGCACGTTCCATTCCATTGCCAACCGCATCCTGCGCCAGCACGCGGAATACCTGGGCTATACTCCGGCTTTCACGATCATGGATTCCGACGACCGCAAATCCATGATTAAAAAGCGTGGTCAAGTCCCTCAAACTGGATGAGAAATCCACCCGCTTCCCCAAACCGGAAGTCCTTTCCTCCCTGTTCAGCCTGGCGGACAATGAGGGGCGCCAATATCCAGGAAACGCTGGAAAACGCCTATCCGTGCATGAACAATACGTGGCCCGCAAGCAGGAAACCAATAGCATGGACTTTGACGACCTGCTGCTCAACGTCGTGAGGCTTTTCCAGGAACAGGAGCATCTGCGCGCCCTGTACGGCTCCCGCTTCCAGCACATCCTGGTGGACGAATACCAGGACACCAACTACCTCCAGAGCCGCTTTATCGACCTGCTGTCCCGGGAACACGGCCAGCTCATGGTAGTGGGGGACGACGCCCAGAGCATTTATTCCTGGCGAGGGGCGGACATGGAGAACATCCTCAGCTTCACTACCCGCTACCCGGCGGCAAAGACCTTCAAGATAGAGACCAACTACCGCAGCGTGCCGGAAATTCTGGAGCTCTCCAACGCGGCCATCGCCGCCAACGAGGTGCAGATTGAAAAAGGCTCCGCTCCGTGCGGCCTACCGGGGAAATGCCCCCGGCCCTCGTTCCGCTCAACGACAGGATGCAGGCCAAATTGTCGCCCAGCGCATCCGGGACCTCATTGAAGAAGGCACGGACCCCAATGAAATAGCCGTGCTCTACCGCGCACACTTCCACAGCATGGAATTGCAGATGGAACTGACCCGCGGGGAAATCCCCTTCCGCATCACCAGCGGCATCAGGTTTTTTGAACAGGCCCATATCAAGGACGTGGTGGCGTTCATGCGCTTTGTGGTCAATCCCAGGGATGAACTCTCCTTCCGCCGCATGGTGATGCTGCTGCCCGGCATAGGCCCCGGCATGGCCCAGAAGCTCTGGGTACGCTGGGCCGCCTGCCCGGAAAGCCGGCAGGAAACGCCGCCGGAATCCTTCTCCGCCCTGATGCTGGATTTTCCGGTCCCGGCCAAGTCCAAAACGGCCTGGACGCAGCTCTGCTACACGCTGGATGAACTGGCCCCAGCCGGAAAAATCGCCGGGCCGGCCTCCATGCTCATTTCCATCAATGAAGCCGTGTATGGAGTACATGCAGGCCGCCTTTTGAGAATTACGACCAGCGCAGGCAGCACCTCCTGCACCTGGCCGGACTCTCCGAACGCTTTGAATCCACGGAGGATTTCCTCTCCCAGCTTTCCCTGCTGGGCAATACGGATGATGAAAGCGCGGCGGCGGACCTCTCCGGAGGCGCCGTCACCCTGTCCACCATCCACCAGGCCAAGGGGCTGGAATGGTCCGTCGTCTTCCTGATCGGCCTGTGCGACGGCATGTTCCCGCACCAGCGGGTGATTGACGACGGAGACCTGGCGGGTCTTGAGGAGGAACGCCGCCTCTTCTACGTGGGCATCACCCGCGCCAAGGACCAGCTTTACCTGACCTACCCCGCTGGAACTGCCGCGCGCAGGGAGGAACCTTCATGCAGATGCCCTCCCGCTTTCTGGATGAATTCCCCGGCCAGCCTGGTGGAGGAGTGGGCGGTAGAATAGGAAGCCTGTCCCCCTTCCTGCGGTAAATGCAGGGCGCCGGGTCTTTAATCCTTTTCCGCCGGGGAGGGAAGACGCTGCGCGGAGGTCTGGGGAGACACCTCCTCCATCCATTTGAGGACTTCCACCAAATTCTCGTCCGGCGGCATTTCATGCTTTCCTGGAAAGGGAAATTCCCCTTGATGGCGCACTGCCTTCTTTTGAGAACCTTGACGTCATGGCTGACGGCACTGTTGGCTCCTCCGTCCTTGTCTCCATTAATAATAGCCACCGCCATGCGCGTGGGGCACGTGAGGCGGTCCTTCCCTCCCAGCCAGCCGCCCATGAATACCATCCCCTTCCACGGGCGGACGGGCGGAATCCTGCGCTCACTATATGTAAAGGCACGGGACGCTCCGCCTGAAATGCCGCCCATGTACATGCGGTCCGCATCAAAAAGGCCATTCTCTCCAAACTCCCGTTCGTGGAAGTCCACAGCTTGCCCAGTCCGGCTTCATGTTCCTTGGACTCCGAATTTTAAACGTCGTCAATCCCAGGGCCACCCATCCGTTGGCCTCGCAGGCCTTCCGGAATTTTCTGGACCATGTGCTGTCCATTGCCTACGGAATTAAACAGAATGATGACGGGAGGCGGAGTTTCCGCCTTCAGCGTGGATGGATAATAGACAAAGGCTTCCGGATAGGAATCCGTAGCGGGGCTTTTAGTGATCTTCCCCAGCCTTCCTTCCGTATGCCGCTGCATGCGCCCTGGTTGCTCATGGCTTCCGGAACATGCTCCTTGATCCAGTCCACGTCGTTCCCGGACAAGCTTGCCAGAGGCAGTTCCACCTGTCGGCCTTTCTCCAATTTAAAGGAAACTTTCCTGCCGGCGGCGTTAAAGCGGACAAAAGCCGCCGTGATGGTTTTGCCGGCGGTATTGGTCCACACGCGCGGCTGGTGCGGCACATCGGCCTCCTGCGCCGGGGCAAGCGGCAGCAACACGGCCGCGAGGACCGTAAACAATCGGGTAGTCATTCCCCGGTAATAGGCTGCCGACCGTTGGCAGTCAAGAAGATTCGCCTGATTGCACAGCTTTGGGCACATCCCTGTTCGGGAGGCTCCATTCTTGCAGAGGCGGAACGGAGCATCCAAACTGCCACCACAGCCGGAAACAAATTTTCTTATTTATATTTGAACCATTTTCACGGCCATTATTCCGGGAAGGAAACAGCAAAATAAAAAAGAGGACCCAGAAAACATCATACATCCCTCACCATCAATGAGATATTTTTTTTCTTCTCAGGAAAATGAATTTACTGGAAGCTTTCTGAATTCCTTTCCGGCTCCAGGTTTAAAAAACCCTGTCATGACAAAGACCGCCAGACAATAGCCGCAACCATCTTATCCTGAATCATTTTCATTCCCATCTCCATCAAACCTTCCCATGTCATCCCACTGAACAGCCCGGAACGAGAATCATCTAAAACCTCGGGCGCCGTGATTGTCACGAACGCATAACCACCTAATCATTAAACAAATAAAAAGCATGAAATTAAGACTCCCACATATGCTGCTGGCAGCAGTTATCGCTTGCCTTGGCAGTTTCTCCGTTGCTACGGCAGCTAACTATGCGGCCAACAGCGCCGATTCATTCGTGACGGCCTGGAACCAGGCTGCCGCCTCGAATGAAGCGTCAACCATCACTATCACCGTGCCGGCAGGCTCCGATAACATCACACTGACCCAGGAACAACGGGCCCCAGTTGAACGCCATCTCCGGAACGGGCAACGTTACCGTCCAAATGGCGGACCCCAGCGGCAAACTGGTTAATTTCAATTATGATCTGGTTAATGGACAGGTCAGCTTCAATGACATCACGCTGAGCGAACCCCTGGGAAGCGACAATGACATCGTAGTCACGAACGCCACGGACACCACCACCATTGACGGCAGGAACATTGCCATCGAAGGAACGAATGACGCCGCCAATCCCAAGACGGTAGGCGCCACCGTCACTTCCACGAACGGACAGGTAGGCATCGGCGACAACGTTTCCATGGAAAAAGCCGTCACCGTTACCGGCCAGGCGGCTCACACGGTGGACCCCTCCACGCCCCCGGCAGGTGAGGCCTATTCACCATGCAGGACACCGTGACGGCTACCGGCCAGATCGTCAGTGATCCGGCGGCCAAAGTTACGCTGAACGGAGACGTGACCTCCACGGCCGGGATCGGCACCGTGACCACGGAACAGTTTGACGCGGCCAACAACCAGAACAGCAAAACCGTCATCGATTCCATGGATGACAGCATTTCCGGCGGCATCGTCCTTGGTGAAACCACGGCCGGATCCATCACCATCAAGACTGTGGGCGGCAATGTTTCCCTGGGAGACAACACCGTTCTGAACGGCACCACCGTTTCCGCGGAATCCGTCGACCTGAACAAGACGGTTTACAGCAATGACGACGGCAACTGGAATACGGTTGTGGGCACGGAAAAGCTGGACACCATCGAAGGCAGCGTCACCCTGGGCAACAACACCACCGTCAAGGGGAATTCCACCCTGACGGCGGATGACAATATTGCCATCGGCACCAACAGCGTGATCACCGGCAATACCGCCGCTGACGGCATCATCACTGCGGGAGGCCAGATCTCCATCGGAGACGGCACCCAGGTCGTGGGCAACACCGCCACCAACGCCGGCAAGGCCGCCATCAACCTGGCCGACGGCCAGACCCTGTACATCGGTTCCGGCGCAGTTCTTTCCGACAACACGTCCAACGGCGTCCTCGGTTCCGTGCATGCGGGCCAGAACACCCAGATCAACGTTTATACGGACGGCACCGCCTACACCTTCATCAATGACGGCATTGACACCGCGGCTCCCGCGGCCCCCACGGCTGACGCCGCCCCTCTGGCCGCTGACCAGACCGTCATGACGAAGACCGGCACGGGCACCCTCGTCTACGGCGGCGGCGGAGCCACCGACACGTTCGGAGGCACCTACCGGCAGCTTGAAGGCAACCTGATCATCGGCCACGCCACCTTTGGAGCCGTGGACGCCGCTACCGGAAAAGTCGGTCCCCTCCAGTCCATCGGCGCCGCCGTAATGGGCACGGACGATACGGTTTACGACATCCGGACGGGCCAGGTGACCCTGGCGCAGAATTCCCACCATGAAGGGGCTTCCGCCACCTTCGGCGGCGATTCCACCCTGCTCCTGAGCGACGGCTCCGTGCTTGACTTCGGCACCCCGGCCACCTTCACGGATAATTCCCGCGTGGGCATCCAGGTATCCGACGCCACCGGCAATCCCGTCCCGATCGCCCAGCTGAAGAAGGGCACGGAAAGCGTGAACGTCACGCTGAACGGCACGGACATTTCCGGACGTCTGCTGAACAACCTGTTCCTGACCACCACCATGGCTCCGGGAACGACGGAAGGCACCACCACCATCACCCAGAACATGAGGGGCATTGACGGTCCCATGTCCGGCTACAACGGCAACGTTTACACCGTAGCGGCCGCTCTGGAAAGCAACCGCCTGAACGTGGCCGCCGGTTCTCCCGCCGCCCAGTTCTATGAAACCCTGCTGCGCGTGACGGACCCGAACGAAGCTGCCAACATGATTCAGTCCGTCAGCGGTGAAAACGTGATGAACTTCGCGTGGGCCGCCAGCCGGACGCTGAGGAGCTTTGCCGACCTGGGACGCATCCAGTCCGCCGCCTCCATGGCCCGCCAGACGGAAGACACCATTGAAGTGGTGGACGCCAAGGGCTCCCCCCGATCGCCCGCAAGACGATCGCCAAGGGCAACGGCAACATCTGGGTAGGCGGCATGGGCAACTGGGATGACCAGGACGCCCGCGGAGGCATCTCCGGCTACAAGTACAATGCAGGCGGCTATGCCGTGGGTATTGACTACAAGGCTGCCCAGGGTTCCCTGATCGGCATTGCAGTGGGCCAGAGCTTCGGCGACATCAAGGACAAGAGCGGATTCGGCTCCGACTACGACGTGGATTCCTTCATGGCCATGATCTACGGCCGCATGCATCCCTTCAGGGAAAGCAAGTTCACGCTGGACGGCTACGGCGCCTACGGACGCTCCAAGTTCAAGGGCAATTCCTACATCATGGGAACCGCCGCCAACGGCAATGAAAATGCGGACTCCTTCAGCGGCGGCCTGTACGCCACCTGGACGGAACACTTCGCACTCGGCAAGGCCTTCGTAACGCCTTACACGGGTATCGAATTCATGACCACCGAACTCAAGGGCTTCTCGGAAAGCGGACCTTACGGCCGCTCCTTTGACCACGCCCGCGCCCAGAACTGGACCATTCCGTTGGGCGTGACCATTGCCCGCGCCTACCAGACGGACGGCGGCACCACCATCACCCCGGCCTTGACGGTGGCCGCGGCGCAGGATGTGAGCCGCATGAATCCCAAGTCCAACGTCAGCGGACCCCTGGGAGCCTGGAACGTGCGCGGCGTCAACGTCGGTCGCACCGCATTCCGCCTGAATGCCGGCATTGACGTGCTTTTCTCCAGCAATTGGGGAGCACGGGTCTGCTATCAGTTCGAGACCCGCAACAAGCTGACCTCCCATGGAATCAACGGAGCCATCAGCTATACGTTCTAAGTAGGACGGCGCTTCAGCGCATGCTTTTACTTGGTTATGGTAGGCCCTTTCCCGCCCTGTGCGGGAAAGGGTTTTCCGTATGTTTCAGCCACTGTCTCCTGCCGCACATTAAATCTTTTCTTTTAAAAACGGCATTTCGAAATAAAGGAATGACGTCTGCACGGATTTCCAATCCGATTCCCGGTTTATTAAAAAATAAATATTTTACAATAAATGAATTATGAATTAATTAAATGCTCGTGCCCTCTTTTCCGTTTAAGTTGTAGTAAAGATATGTTTGCCTGATGTGTTCCTCCTTCAAACATTTGCATTGACGCCGGATTGGAAATCCGTTATCCGTGTCTCTGTTAAAGTATCTGTTGAGCATGAGATTATCTACATTCTGCATTTTATGCTGCCTATCCGCCGGGATTTCCCAGGCTGCCACCTATGTCTGGAGCGGAGCGGCAGGAAACGGGATCTATGGAGATTCCAACAACTGGACGGTGGACGGCGCGCCGAACGGCTACTTCCCGCAGCACAGCACCAATGACAACGCCATCATCGGGGAAAACGCCGGAACTGTTACCTGGTCCACCGCGCAATCTTTCTTCGGCGCTACCAATACGGTCCAGGTAGGGTCCGGAAGCACCCTGGTCTGCACGACTACGATAGGGGATCTCAACGTCAATTCCTTTACCCTGGAAGGCAATTCCCATCTGGTATTTGAATCCAGCAACGCCTTTGGACTGGGCCGTGACTTTACGCTGGATTTCGGCACCTTTACGGCGGCGGAACACGGTTCCTGGACCGCTACGGACCTCACCAACTTCTGGACCAACGGAAAAACCGTCACCTTCACCGGCACGCTGGATATGAACAGCCTTTCCGGAAGCGGAACGATTGAACTGGCTTCCATCAAATCCGCCCAGCAGGGAGGCAACCTCAATCTGGACCTGAGCGGCCTGAACATCGCCAGCAACTCCCAGGTACAGGCGACCGTGACGCAGGTCACGGAAAACGGCGTCACCAAGGTACTGATCAACTATGAAACCGTTCCGGAACCCGCAACGGCCACGCTGAGCCTGCTGGGACTGGGCTCCCTGCTGTTAAGAAGAAAGAGACAGTAGTCTCTGCCCCAGCACCGATTTTACCCCGGCTTGCTCCCCAAAGGGAAAGCCGGGGTTTTTTTTGCCGGCGGGGTCAATTTTCACAAGCATTTCCCCATTCGCCAACGCGGCCGCTCCGGGGCCGCGCAACGCCGCCCCGAACGGAAAAACGGAAGCTTCCCCGCGCAGGTCAGAACTCGCAGTTGCGCGGCGTGCGGGCAAAGGGCAGTACGTCACGTATGTTGGTCACTCCGGTCACGAACATCAGCAGGCGTTCAAACCCGGCTCCAAATCCGGCGTGCGGAACCGTGCCGTAGCGGCGCAGATCCGCATACCAGCGGTAGGCTTCCTCATTCATGCCCATGCGGCGCATGTTTTCCTCCAGAATGTCCAGCCGTTCCTCACGCTGGCTTCCCCCCTACGATTTCCCCGATGCCGGGCACCAGCACGTCCATGGCGGTAACGGTTCTGCCGTCTTCGTTCAGACGCATGTAGAAAGGCTTGATCTCCTTCGGATAATTGTAAACGATGACCGGGCATTTGAAATGCTCTTCCGTCAGGAAGCGTTCGTGCTCGCTCTGGAGGTTGATGCCCCAGGAAACGGGGTAATCAAACGTTTTCCCGCTCTTGAGCAGAATATCCACGGCTTCCGTATAGGAACAGCGCACAAACGGCGTTTCCTTCACATGCTCCAGGCGTTCCCGCAGCCCCTTGTCCACAAAGCGGGTCAGGAATTCCACCTCTTCCGCGCTGTTCTCCAGGGCGTCGCCGACCAGGAAGCGGACGAACGCTTCCGCCATGTCCATGTCTCCGTACAGGTCGCAGAAGGCCATTTCAGGCTCCACCATCCAGAATTCCGCCGCATGGCGCGTGGTATTGGAGTTCTCCGCCCGGAAAGTGGGGCCGAAGGTATAAATATTGCTCAGTGCGCATGCGAACGCCTCCCCTTCAAGTTGTCCGCTCACGGTGAGGTAGGCCGCCTTGCCGAAGAAATCCAGGGCTGCGTCACGGGAGGCGGCGTCGCCCACGTCCAGCGTCGTCACACGGAACATTTCACCGGCGCCCTCGCAGTCGCTGGCGGTAATAATGGGCGTGCTGACCCAGGAAAAGTCCCTCTCCTGGAAAAACCGGTGGATGGCATAGGCCAGCCTGCTGCGCATGCGGAACACGGCGCCGAACAGGTTGGTGCGGGGGCGCAGATGGGCGATGGAACGCAGGAATTCCGGCGTATGCCCTTTTTTCTGCAAAGGGTAGGAATCCGGAGCGGTCCCCACCAGCTCCAGGGAGGCAGCGCGCAGTTCCCATCGCTGCCTGCCCTGTCCGGCAACCAGAGCCCCGCGAACGCTCACGGCGGAGCCCGTGGCCATTTCCCCAATCCGTTCATAACCGGGAATGCCTGCATCCGCCACCACCTGGAGGGAAGCCACGGAGGAGCCGTCATTTACTTCCAGAAAGGAAAAAGCCTTGGAATCACGGCGCGTACGCACCCAGCCCTGAATCAGTACGTCCGGCATTTCCGCCTCACTGTTCAAAGCATATTTCACCAATGTTCTGCTGATCATGGCGCAAGTATAATACAGCGCCTTTCCCATGCCAGCAGAATTACTTTTCTCCGGAGAGAATATTCAGGCGCTTACGGCAGCGGAAGGAGGGCATGCAGCACGGCCCTATTTGGAGGGCTGCATAACCTGCCGCCCCGTCGTAATGGCGATGGCGTCCGCCAGCGGCATTTCCTTTTCCGTGTGGGCCGCACCCCAGGAATCCGAGAAGATGAGCGTCTTCTTTTCCTCGTCAAAGCCGATGATGAGCCTCAAATGGCCACCGCGCGTCTGGGACAGGCGCAGCGGCTCAGGAACGATGCCCAGTTGAACGGACCACAGCACGGGAATGCCCGCCGTGATGTAGGGCCTGATGGCGTTGAGCCATTTGTCCATCTGGGACGGAGACCCGGCGCGCGCCAGCTTCAGTACCTCCCCGTCCGCATTGTCCCAGAAGCCGGACCAGTCATATTCACTCTCCACCTTCTCCTTTTTTAATTTGGAGGCGGCGCGGTTGTAGGCTTTCAGCAGATTCCGGAAATCACGGGTGTCCGTCAGGGAATCCAGCACCTTGATCCGGATCTGGAAGCGCGCCCCTATCTTTTCAGGTTCTCCGCCATTGCCGCCGTGCTGGTTCCTCCTTCCGCGGAGGAATTGGCCAGGGAAGCAAGTTCGTGCTGGTCCACGTAATCCATTCCGTAATAGGCAAAAATCCGGGCGGCGGTCGCCACCACGCAATAACCCTTCTGCCCCTGGTCTACCATGGGAATGTCCTGGATGACCACCCGTTTTCCTTTTCCTGACGTGCTGCTTGATGTCCGCCTTTCTGGCGCGGGAAGAAGCGTCGCCCCTCGCGATGGAAGCCTCCGTGGGGCCGGCCTTCAACCGGATGAATTCCCGCTTCAAATTCCCTGCCCTCCCGCGACGTATTGGTTCCCAGGGTAATCGCCCCTTGTCCCAAATCCAGGACCAGCCATTGACCTTGACCACCGCCTCCTTCCGGGTGGCCCGGTACTCCCTGGGCTGCACTCCGGTGAGAGCGGTCAGCCCTTCCCTGACGCGGTCCAGGCGTTTTTCAAACTCATCCTTGTCAATGGCCCCGTTGTCCCCCTTGTTGTACATCATGACGGTCATGGACTGGGGAACGCCTTCCTTCCAGTGCACCAGCATTTCCCCCAGGGACATTTCCCCTATTTTGATTGCAGGCTTCGCAATCCGGAGCTGGGTCTTGTCCCTGTCCACCCAGCCTCCGGATTCCCCGTTGAAATATTTCCCAAACAAATCCGGTTGCGGGAGGGTCCAGAACGCGCCGGATTTTAAGTCCGGCGCCATGTCTCCAGCGCCCCATGCGGCGGGAAGAAGGCAGCAGGCGGAAAAGACAGAGAGGAATGAAGAGATAAATCGCATAACGGCAAAGGAGTAGAGGAACGGTCCCGCTGCTCGGGGCCCATGCTGACAATGTATTCTTCCATGGCGGTCCTGCCAAGAAAAAATGAATCTTACCCCGGCGGACGGCCCGTTATTAGCCTTCCCTTCACCGGATTCATTCAGACAGGCCCCAGGAACAAAAAACCGGCCTGCCGCGGTACATTCCGCAGCAGGCCGGCTTGAATGAATAAACCAGTCCGGTTACATGAACGGACGCAAACGCTGCATGATGGCGTCCTTGGAAGAGGCTCCCACCATCGTATCCATGATTTCCCCGTCCTTGATCACCAGGAGGGTGGGAATGGTACGCACGCCATAGGTAGCGGCAAGGCCGTTGTTGGCGTCCACATCCACTTTGCCCACCTGATCTTGCCGGCCAGTTCCGTGGAAAGCTGGTCAATGATCGGGGCGATCATGCGGCAGGGGCCGCACCATGTAGCCCAGAAGTCAACAAGCACAGGAATGTCGGACTTCAGGACTTCATCCTCAAAATTTGCTTCAGAAAATACGTTTGCCATAGTACCGCTTAGAGTATTTCAACAGTCATTATGTTCACTTATTCTTCTGCATCGGCGCCATCATCGGAAGACTCTTCTGCAGGGGCATCGGAGGAGGCGTCATCGGAAGAAGATTCGGCGGCCGCGTCATCGGTCGCTTCCTCACCGGCGGAGGTGGGAGCCGCGGCAGCGGGCTTGAGTCGCTCCCCAGCCAGCCCGTCATGCTGCGGGCTTCCAGGGTATCCGTGGCGTATTGATAACCAACGAAAATAAGCGCAAAGGCAAGAGCCACGAAGGAAAGAATATTGAGCAGCGTATTGGGGGCCGCTTCCGTATCTTCTTCAAACTTCTTGGCCGTAAAGGAGGCGGGAAGAAACCGGAGCGGCCGCAGGAGCGGTATTCAGCCCGATGGTGGCCTGCGGAAGCTGGGCGGTCGCCATGCCTGCCCCGGGAGGGGTCAGGGGAACGGTGGGCGCAGCGGCTGCGGGTGCCGCACCGGCGGGAGGAGCCACGGGCGTCGTGGCGGAGCCGAGAGCAACCGTCTTCAAACCGCCGCCAAGCTTGATGCCTCCGCCGAGCCCGGCCGGACGAAGGGGAATGGTGGGCGCAGCAGCAGCGGGCGGCGCGGCGGGTGCGGCGGGAGCCGCAGGAGCGCCGGAGGCGGGAGGGACAGAGGGAGCCGCCGGTGCCTTGGGCACGGAGGGAGCGGCCGGCGGAGTCGGAATGCTGGGCGGAGGCGGAGTACCGCCCGGAATGGAGGGGGGAGGTGGATTACTCATATCGGAAAAAATAGCTGTGCTGAACGATAGCTCTCGCTTATTTCCGACCGTAAATCAAGAAAAAGAATGCGCAAAGCCCAAATTCCGTGCAATTTTTTTTAATTTGGAGCGTATTCCATCCTAAACACGCTGTCCGGACTTGCCCTGAAAAGCGTTCTTTCCTACGCTGTGTATCCGGCATTATTTCATATGAAACCCATTACCAAATTAGCTTCCACCACCTTGCCCGACGGTTCCATTCTCGACCTCTGGGAACGGGACGGCTTCCATTTTCTTCTTCGTGACGGCGTGCAGCTCGCGTCCAGTTTTTCCCATGGGAGCAATGAAGCGGCGGCGGCCATGGCGGCAGCCCCGGTTAAAAGGGCCAACCAGCCCGCTTTTCTCCTGGACGGCCTAAGCCTGGGGTTCACCCTGTTTGCCCTGATGGACCTGGTCCAGAGGGAAAAGGCCCGCTTCATCGTAGCGGAGCCCTGCAAGCCGCTCGTTGACTGGCACCAGGAGCTGATGGACGGGGAACGCCCCGGCTTCCTGCACGATCCCCGCGTCAGCGTGGAATTCACTCCGGCGCTCCAGATCGCCCGCAAAAACCCGAAAAGCTTCCACGCCATCCTGTGCCGTTCCACGCATGAACGCATGAACCTGAGCGTGGCGGAGGCTTCCGACTATTTTGCCGCGCTCAAGCAGGGCGGCCTGCTGGTCATCACCGTGGCCCGGCCGGACGTCCGGCTTGCCCGCACACTCCAAAAAAGCGGGTTTTGAAGTGAGCACGGAGGCCGTGCCTGCCTCACATAAAGGAAAGAAAACCACTTTTCACACCGTTATTCTTGGAAAGAAGGGGCGCTTCGTCCCCTTTTCCGCGCATCAATCCTGATTCCATCCTGCCACCATGAACCGCACAACTCTTACAACGGCCGGACTTCTGGCCGCCCTGCTCATCGGAATTCCCGCCCTGGCGGATTCCATTGCCCCGGGCATCCTGCTTCCCAAGAAAAACACCAAGTCCATTTCCTTCTCCCCCAAGGGGAGCTCGGACATTTTCCTGCTCGGCATCATGCCGCAGGGCAGCTCCGTCAAGAAGGGGGAATCCGTGGCGCAGGCGGACTTCCGCATCCTGGACAAGAGCATTGAAGACTACGAACGCACCATCAAGAGCAAAAACCTGGAAGTGCTGAAACTCCGGTACGCCCTGGACCAGCAGAAGGAACGCTCCGCGCTGGCTCTGCAAAAATACCAGACGGCCCTGACCCGGACGGAGGAGGACCAGAAAGACTTCCTGGAAAAGCGGAAGGCCCGCATGCTGGCGGAAGAAGAGGAACGCGTCAACAAGGCCCTGCGCCACATGTCCTACAAGCAGGAGGAGCTGAACCAGCTTACCAAGATGTACAAGGATGACCAGGTGGCGGAGGAAACGGAAGAAATCATCCTCAAGCGCCTGAAAAACGAACTGGGGAAAGCGAATTTGCCGTCCAGGGAGCCAAGCTAGTCGCGGAGCTGGCCAAGCTGCGCAACATCCACCGCCTGGGGGAAGACTACGCCACGGCGGTCAAGGAAAAGCAGATGGATTTGGAACAGGCCCGGAAGCAGGCTGATTTTGACCTGGAACAGAAAAAGATAGCCCTGACGGAGGCGGAGGTGTCCCTGCGCCGCCTTCAGGACAAATACAACGAATTGAAAGCGGACCGGGAAATGGCCGCCTTCAAGGCCCCTGAAAACGGCATCCTGCTGTACGGCGGCTATGTGGCGGACAAATGGGTAGCCATTCCGGTGGCGGAAAAGCTCAAACCCGGCGGCAAGCTGGAAGCCTTTGACAAAATCGCCACCATCGTCCCGCCGAACTCGGAACTGATCGTGCAGGCCACGCTGCCGGACTCCACCGCCACGCCCAAGGTGGGGGAAGCCGTCGTCATCAAGGTAACGAACATGCAGATTCCCGGCGTCATTACGGAAGCCAGCCCCATTCCGGGGGCGGACGGCAAGCGCCGTATCATCATCACGCCCAAGGTTCCCGCCAGCCAGATCTTCGCTCCCGGCCTCCCCGTCCAGGTGACCATCAAGGACCAGCAGGCCTGATCCCCCTACGGACCTCCATGAATAAAGCTGTCTTTTTTCTCGCCGCCCTGGGGGCCAGCACGGCGCTCTGCGCCTCCATTCCGGCGGAAAACGCGGAAAAAAGGGATACCATTCCCATTGCCAGGGTGCCGGACGTTCCGCCGCCCTCCCGGGAAACCCTGGACGCCTCCATCCGGAAGGCGGCGGACTTCCTGCTGAAGGAACAGAACAGGGACGGCTCCTGGGGAAGCCATACGCGCACCAAGGGGCTGAACGTCATCTGCCCCTACCCGGAAGGGCCCAGGTCGTTCAGAACGGCCTCCACCTCCCTGTGCGTAATCAGCCTGCTCACCAGCCCCCTGAAGGAGGACCCCGCCGTCAAGGCCGCGCTGGACAAGGCCGTGCAATACCTGCTAACCACGCTGCCCACCCTGAAACGGGGAGACACGCGCACCGTGCTCGGCGTCTGGGGCCATGCCTACGGCCTCTCCGCCCTGAGCCGGGCGGCCCGCAATCTTCCTGCGGATTCCCCCCTGTATGTGGAACTAAAAAAAGTAGCCGGCCTTCAGGTCAAGGCGCTGGACCAGATGGCGGACGTCCAGGGCGGCTGGGGCTATTATACGTTTGAAACCTTTTCCAAACGTCCCATCGGAGAGCCCACCTCCTTCCTGACGGCTACGGTCCTGCTCGCCTACAAGGACTCGGAACAGGCCTTCGGCCTCAAGCCGGATGCCCGCGTCGTCAAACGCGCCGTCGCCTGCCTGGAAAAACTGCGGACCCCTGCCGGCAGCTACGTCTATTCCCTTTCCCACTCTTTCTATCCCGGCCGGCCCATCAACCGCCACACCGGCAGTCTGGCCCGCACCCCCGCCGGAGACCTGGCCCTGATGCGGTATGACCCGGCTTTCATCTCCAGGCGGCAGTTGGAAGACGGCCTGGAACGCATCTGGAGCCGCGGCGGCTGGCTTTCCCTAGCCGTGAAAAAGCCCATTCCCCATTAAAGCTTTGCCCAGAACGCGGGCTACTTCTTCTACTACGGGTATTATTACGCCGCCCGCTGCCTGGAGGAAGTGGCCCCGGAACATCTGGCGCGCCATGCCTCCCATCTGGCAAGCGACCTCCTGCCCATGCAGGAAAAAGACGGCTCCTGGTGGGACTATCCCCTGTACAACTACCATAAATTCTACGGTACCGGCTATGCCCTGTACGCCGTCTCCCGCGTCAGGGAATCCCTGTACCCTTCCAATGCCGCAACGGCCTCCTGACCCATGTTCCGCCTGCTGACGACCAGCCTTCTCGCGATTCTGTGCCTGCATCTTCCCGCAGCGCACGGGAAACCCGCGCAGGCGGAAAAGGCGGATGCCATCCAGATCGCCAAAATTCCGGACATCCCGCCCGCGAAATCCGAACAATTTGACCAAGCGTTCCGCCGCGGCGTAGACTTCCTGCTGAAAACGCAGAACAGGGACGGCTCCTGGGGCGACCACCGGGTGATCGGCACCTGGAACATCCTCTGCCCCTATCCGGACGGCCCGCTCACCTTCAAGACGGCAAGCACCGCCCTGTGCATTGCGGGGCTTAACGCCAGCCCCCTGCACAACGAACCCGCCGTGCAGCAGGCCATGACCCGCGCGGAAAACTACCTGATCCGTACGATGCCCCATTTGAAGCGCGGCGACTCCCTTTGCGTGTACAACACCTGGGCGCATACCTACGTGCTGGACGCCATGAGCATGCGGGCCGCAAGACTGGACCGGAACAGCCCGCGCTACCGGGAGCTGAAAAGCTGCGCCGGCTCCCAGGTGAAAAAGCTCAATGAGCTGGCTTCCGCCATGGGGGGCTGGGGCTACCTCACCTATTCCGGCTTCAGCAAACGGCCCGCGGCGCAGCCTACCTCCTTCCTGACGGGAACCGTCCTTATCTCCGCCTGGATGGCCGGAAAATCATTCGGCCTGTCGCTGGACAACAAAATATTCAGCCGCGCGTTGAAATTCCTCAAATCCCAGAGGACGCCGGCGGGAACCTACGTCTATTCCCTGGGGCATGCTTTCTATCCCGGCCGGCCCATCAACCGCCACACCGGCAGCCTGGCACGCACCCCCCCGCCTGTGACTACGCCATCAGGCTCTGGGAGCCGGAGGGCATCTCCCTGCGCCAGCTCGTGGACGGACTGGACCGCCTGTGGAGCCGCCGGGGATGGCTGACGATGGCCCTGCACAAGCCCACTCCCCATGAAAGTTTCGCCCAGAATTCCGGCTACTTTTTCTACTACGGATACTATTATTCAGGAATGTGTCTGGACATGCTGGCCCCAAATCAGGTAAAACGCCATGCGTCTCTATTGGCGGACGACATCCTCACCCGTCAGGGAACAGACGGTTCCTGGTGGGATTACCCCCTGTACAATTATCACAAATTCTACGGCACCGGCTACGCCCTTTACGCCCTTTCCCGCGCGTGGGACAAGCTGTACGGACAGCCGGAACCGCCTTCATCCCTTACTTCCACCCCATTCCGGCCATGACAAACACCATGAAATCCCTTCTGGCGCTCTGCCTGTTCTGCGGCGCGGCCGCCGTTTCCACCGCGGAAACGCCGGTCCGGCACACGTCCTTCAAGCCCGGTGAAATCTGGACGGACAACAACGGCGTGCACATCAATGCCCACGGCGGCGGCATTCTGTACGACAAGGCCACCTACTACTGGTACGGGGAACACAAGGTGGAGGGGGACGCCGGAAACCGCGCCCAGGTGGGCGTGCACTGCTATTCCTCCAGGGACCTTTACAACTGGAAGGACGAAGGAATCGCCCTGAAAGTGGTGGAAGGGGACAACTCCCACCCCATCGCCAAGGGCTGCATCCTGGAACGCCCCAAGGTGGTCTACAACAAGAAGACCAAAAAGTACGTGATGTGGTTCCATCTGGAGCTCAAGGGAAAAGGCTATGGCGCGGCCTATGCGGGCGTGGCTACGGCCACAAAACCCACCGGACCGTTTACGTTCCTGAAAGCCGGGCGCGTCAATCCGGGCAAATGGCCCATGAACATGGACAAGAAGGACCAGACCATGAAAACGTTCAAGGGAGTGCCCGGCCTGACCTCCAGCGCCCTGCCGGAAGGCGTGCGTTCCGAGGACATGTTCAAGAAAGACTTTGAAAAAGGACAGATGAGCCGTGACATGACCATCTTTGTGGATGACGACGGCAAGGCCTACCACATCTATTCCTCCGAGGAAAACAGCACTACCCACATCGCTGAACTGACGCCGGACTACACGGAGCACACCGGCAAATTCGTCCGCGTCTTCCCCGGCCGCTTCATGGAAGCTCCCGCCATCTTCAAGCACCAGGGCAAATCCTACTCCATCGCCTCCGGATGCACGGGCTGGGCGCCGAACGCCGCCCGCAGCGCCGTGGCTCCCCGCATTGCCGGACCGTGGACGGAGCTCAAAAACCCCTGCGTGGGTCCCAAGGCCGGGAGCACCTTCGGCGGACAGAGCACCTACATCCTGCCCGTACAGGGCAAACCCGGCAAATTCATCTTCATGGCGGACATCTGGCGGCCCCAGAACGCCATTGACGGCCGCTATATGTGGCTTCCCATCCAGTTTGACGGAGACCAGATCAAACTGGAATGGAAAGACGAATGGAAACTGGAAGACATGTAACCCGATTCACCGCCAACACGCATGAAAACACTGCTGCTCACCTTTTTTGCCGGACTGGCCTGCTGCCTCTCCTCCGTTGCCACGGCTGACGCCCCCGTCAAACACACGTCCTTCAAGCCCGGTGAAATCTGGACGGACAACAACGGCGTGCACATCAATGCCCACGGCGGCGGCATCCTGTACGACAAGGGCACCTACTACTGGTACGGGGAACACAAGGTGGAGGGGGACGCCGGAAACCGCGCCCAGGTGGGCGTGCACTGCTATTCCTCCAGGGACCTGTACAACTGGAAGGACGAAGGAATCGCCCTGAAAGTGGTGGAAGGGGACAACTCCCACCCCATCGCCAAGGGCTGCATCCTGGAACGCCCCAGTGGTCTACAACAAAAGAAGACCAAAAAGTACGTGATGTGGTTCCACCTGGAACTCAGGGGAAGGGCTACGGTTCCGCGTACGCGGGCGTGGCTACGGCCACAAAGCCCACCGGACCGTTCACGTTCCTGAAAGCCGGGCGCGTCAATCCGGGCAAATGGCCCCTGAATCTGGACAAAAAGGACCAGACGACCGAGTTCACCAAGGAGATGCCTGACTATGTCCGCATCATCCGCAGGGACTTCCCCGGCGGCCAGATGAGCCGTGACATGACCATCTTTGTGGACGACAACGGCAAGGCCTACCATATTTACTCCTCCGAAGGGAACATCACCCTGCACATCGCGGAACTGACGCCGGACTACACCGGGCATAACGGAAAATACGTCCGCGTCTTCGTCAACCGCTACATGGAAGCTCCCGCCATCTGCAAGCACAACGGGAAATACTACATGATCGCCTCCGGCTGCTCCGGCTGGGCGCCCAACGCGGCCCGCAGCGCCGTGGCCCCCGCATGGCCGGACCGTGGACGGAGCTCAAAAATCCCTGCGTAGGGCCCAAGGCCAATATCACCTTCGGCGGACAAAGCACCTACATCCTGCCCGTACAGGGCAAGCCCGGCAAAAATCATCTTCATGGCGGACATCTGGCGGCCCAAAAACGCCATTGACGGCCGCCACATGTGGCTTCCCATGAAATGGGACGGCGACCAGATCATTCTGGAATGGAAGGATGAATGGACCCTGAAGGATCTGTAACCGTTTCCTTCCCCCTCTTTCATGCAGGATACGATCTACTGCTTCCACCTCCTGGCCACGAGGCAGAAGCGCACCCTGCTATATGCCCTGTGCTCCATTCCCGTCGTCACGACAATCTGGCTGCTGAATCCGGAATGGCCTTTCTGGGCCGGTTACATTGCCTGGGCGCTCGTCTGCACGGCAGTTCTGATGATTCAATATGCCGCCCCTCTCCCCATCCGCTGCCCACACTGCGGGCATGCCGGGCTTCGCCCCGCCTCGCAGACGCCGGAGGAACAGGGAAGGCCGGATACAGGCATCATGCTGGAATGCCGGGGCTGCGGCTCCTCCTTTTATACGGACGCCTATCTCCCATGGCCGGGGAAAAGCGTTCGCCGCCGTCCCGTTTCCGCGGATGAATGGGAAGAAAAACCTGCTGTAAACAAGCCGGGCCTGCTTCCTCCGGAGAGGAAAGCAGGCCGGACAGGTTTTCGTGAATTTAACGGAGGAAAAGATTAACGGGCTTTCTTGGAAGCCATCACATAATTCCTCATGCGCTGGTCAGCGGGAGTGGTGGGGCGCACGCTGGTGACCCAGTTGCCATCCTTGTCCTTCTTCTTGATTTCCGTTCTGTCCCGGTACAGCTTCGCGGAGAAATCGTTGGAATCAAGGATCACCGGGCCGGGGCCCTTGGTGACGATGGGAGTGGGCGGTACTTCCGCCACCACCGTCATGGGGGTAGTAAGGGAATCATACCAGTACACCAGTTCCTGCTGGCCGATGGGGTTGTCCGGATAAGGCGCATAGGCTCCGTTATTGGTGGAAACCTTCACATAGGCCGGTTCCGGGAACGTGGTCTGATAGGAAGAAGGGGAACAGGCCCCCAACAGCAAAAGGCCGGCTCCGCCGACAATGATCATGGAATGCAGTTTCATATAGGCATTTGATTCCCTCCCGTCTCGTTCCGTTCAGACGATGCACGGTTCCGGGAACTTCCACTGTGCCGTGAAAACTTTCCAAATTCACTTATTTTCAAACAGAAACGTTTATGAATGACAGAACTTCCGCCCGTTTGTCTTATCTCCGTCTTGAACGCGTTGCTGCACGCCGGAAACCATCGGGACCTCTTCCAGCCCTTGCACCCTCCGGAATATTCCGGACAATCATGCTCCGGGCAGGTAAGGCGGCATTAACAAAAACCATTCCCCTTCCAACAAAAAAACCTGCCGGGAATGACCTCCCGCACCAGCTCTGAAAAACGTTCCCGGCTCCGGCTCAGTCATACGCAGGCGGAGAGGAAGGGGAGGAATGTTCTCTCTCCTTTTTCCGTTCTTCTCCGGTGATGCCTCCGTGACGCCGCAGCAACGCGGCCATCTCCCCCATCCCCGCGCTCCAGCGCCATGTCCAACGCCGTACGGCCCCTGGCATCCACCGCATTGAGCAGCTCCCGGCACGAAACCAGAATATCCGCCAGGGGAGCGGATCGGGAGGCAACGGCCTTCATCAGGGGAGTCGTCGTACCGCCCGGAAGCATATCCTCCCCGGACAGGCGAAGCCGGGACATCAGAAAACGAAGCATGCTCTCATCCCCCGTTTCCACGGCCAAAAAAACGGCTGGCCAGGGAGAAACCGAACTGAATAAATCCGTGCGCAGCCTTTCCAGGTTTTCAGACAATTTTCGGTAAGCCGCAGCGGACGATCCTCCGGCTGCTGCCATGCGCTCCGCGATCAGACGCGCTTCCCCAAAGCCGGCAAAATTCCGGGCCGGGCTGGTGAAGCCCTCTGATCTTCTCTCCGGTACCAGCCCCGCGACGGCCAGCAAATCCCGGCACCTCTGGCGGTACAGCCACGACTCATGCGCCGTCATGTAAATGCCTATCCCGGAACTCCAGAAATAAATGCCGGGCTGAATTTCATACTCCACGGAAAAAACCACATAACGCCGCCACGCCCGGTCCGCCTCCCGGAGCCTGTCCTCCCATCCGGTACGCATGAAACTGCAGCCATTCTACGGCAAGAAAGCCGTCCGGATACCGGACAACCGGGCCTTCCAGTAATTCCGGTAGGAGCCCAGCAGGAACTTGACGAAGGGATATTCAGAAGAACAAACGGCCTGTTCCACCTTTTGCAGCACGGGGTCATTCTCCTGCCAGCCGGGATCAACGGGCGCAATGTCCACCAGAGGGTAGGCATTCGTCGCGCAGGCCGTATCCGCAATAGCCATCATCCGTTCCATCTTCTTGAAGGCCCGGCGCACATGGACTTCCGCCTCCTCCAGCTCTCCCAATGACCCGGCATCGGGTACGCCCTCCCCCTTCATGGCAGAGCGCCGGTTTTGGTCGGCCAGCATCCACGCCCTGTAAAACCTCTCATCCGCTCTTAAAAATGCCTCCCAAGCCACCTGCGCCTGCACCCAGGACTCCATCACTATTTCATCCTGCAATTCCTGAAGAGGCATTTCCTTAAACCACTTTAATTGATGTTCAATCAATTCCGACTTTACAAACCACCGTGAAGCCAACCAGGCGGCTACGGGAGCATAAAGAGCATCCAGCCGGGACTGCCAATAGGCGTCCAGTGCGGCGGCGGCTTCCTTCAGCGCACGGGCATCCTTCGCCGCCCGGGTGGCGTCTATCGCTTGTTCCAGACGGACAGGCTCCGTCCCCTCCGGACCAGGAACCGCACCTTTTCCATAGGCTGGTATATATTCGGCGAACGCCTTCAACGTTCCGGAAGGCAGTAAAAACTCCCTGGAAGGATCGGACGGCACATCCCCGGAAGCCCACCCGGCCACGCAAAATGCCGCCGCGGCCATAATCCGCCATCTCATGCTCATGCTGCTCCTGTTCTCTTCCTTCCGGCTTCCCCGCACGAGCCGCCATCATGTCATCATCCGGATTTCACAGCCTTTTCTTTTCAATGGGCAACCGCATGAAGGAAAGGAGCTTGCCGGGAACGCAGAGGCGTGGTTGAATGCATGCCTTCTCCATGATTACGGATTTCCGGCTGAAAGTGTTTGAGACCGTCGCGCGGCGCCTGAACTTCACGCGCGCGGCGGAGGAGCTGTTCATCACGCAGCCGGCCGTCACTCGGCATATCAAGGAGCTGGAACGCCTGCTGGACGCCCGCCTGTTCAAAAGAGAAGGCCGCGGCATCGCCCTGACGGCGGAAGGCGTGCGCCTGCTGGCCCATTCCCGCCGCATCCTCAAGGAATATGAAACGCTGGCGGAGGACATGTCTTCCGGCCGGAATACGCCCGTTTCCGGTGAATTGAGCCTGGGAGCCAGCTCCACCATGTCCCAGTACGTCCTGCCTCCGCTGCTGGCCCTGTTCAACCGCCATTATCCGGAAATACGCATACGACTGAAAAGCGGCAATACGGAGGAAATCGAACAGGCCGTGCAGGATGAAGCCGTGCAGCTCGGCATCGTGGAAGGCACCGCAAGGCGTACGGACCTGCATTACCTGCCCTTCATGGAGGATGAAATCATTCTGGCGGGCGGTTCTCATGCCGCCGCCCCGCGGGAAGGCCTCTCCCTCCCGCAGCTCTCCCATGTTCCCCTGATCATGCGGGAACCGGGGTCCGGCACGCGCCGGGTGGTAGAGGAAGTCCTGAAGAAACACGGAATCGCCGCTTCCGGCCTCCACGTCCTGATGACGCTGGGCAATACGGAAAGCATCAAGATGTATCTGGCGCATTCCCCGGCATGCTCTTTTCTCTCCTCCCTCGCCGTGCGGGAAGAGCTCAAACGCGGGGATTTGAAAAAAATCCATCTCCGCCATCTGGAAATCCGCCGTTCCTTTCACTTTGCCAACGGGCACGGAGACTACAGCAGAATCAATGAATTATTCATCAAATTCTGCCGGAATTATTATAACAAAATCTAATCGTCTATAACAATTTCTGATTAGATTTTATGATGATTGTGGAGTATATCTCCCACGCAGCCGTTCCGGCACGTTCCCCCTCCGGACAAAGACGGGCGGCCGCAGCCATCATTCTACAGCCCATGTCCCCCAAACATCTCGCCAATCCGCTCCACGGCATCCTGCTCATCGTCCTGTTCTCCTTTTCCGCCTTCTACATTGCGGACTTTGAATGGGTGAAACACCTCTCCTTCAGCCCGCTGATCGTCGGCATCGTGCTGGGGATGCTTTACGCCAACAGCCTGCGCAACCACCTTCCGGAAGCGTGGGTGCCCGGCATCCAGTTCTGCACCAAGCAGGTGCTGAGAACAGGCATCGTCCTGTACGGGTTCAAGCTGACCTTCCAGAGCGTGATCGACATCGGGGGCGCGGCTCTTCTGATCGACCTCATTGTGGTCTCCCTCACCATTCTGCTGGGCGCGGGACTGGGGCGGCTGCTGAAAATGGACCGGGACACGGCCCTTCTGACCTCCATCGGCAGTTCCATCTGCGGGGCGGCGGCCGTCCTGGGCGCGGAACCCGTCGTGAAAAGCAAGCCTTACAAGGCGGCCGTGGCTGTTTCCACCGTCGTCATCTTCGGCACGCTATCCATGTTCCTGTATCCGGCCCTGTACCGGGCCGGAATGCTGAACCTGACGACGGAACAGATGGGCCTCTTTACCGGAGCCACCCTTCATGAAGTGGCCCACGTGGTGGGCGCCGGCAACGCCATGGGGCAGGCCATCTCCGACCCGGCCATCATCGTCAAGATGATCCGCGTGATGATGCTGGCCCCGGTGCTGGTCATCCTGAGCATCATCCTGGCGCGGCGGGACTCCGCCGCCGGAGGAAACAGCGAAAAACGTAAAATCACCATCCCCTGGTTCGCGTTCCTGTTCCTCGCCGTCATCGGCTTCAATTCCCTGCACCTGCTGCCTGCCGAACTGGTGGACGCCATCAACACCCTGGACACGTTCCTGCTGACCATGGCGATGACGGCTCTGGGCGCAGAATCCAGCTTTGAGAAGTTCAAGAAAGCCGGAGCGCGCCCCTTCCTGCTTGCGGGCCTCCTGTACGTCTGGCTCTTCTTCGGCGGCTACTGGCTGGTCAAGCTCATCAGCTTCTAAACTTCACAGACCTTTCGCCTGCGGGGGGAGCATGCATCCGCGTTTCCTCCCCGTACGGAAGCAAAAAGGCCGTTTCATCCGCAACGGAACGGTTTCCAACAGAGAAACGGCTACTCAACATGAGTTCTTTGAGATAAAAAGCAGCCCCTGATTCCGGATTTATCATTCGTTTCCCGGCGGATCCGGGCAGTAAACCGCTCCTATTCCCGCTGCTGCGGCAGGTTTTCCAGCCTGCCCCAACAAAAATTCATAGCCAAACCGTTTGGAGACGCTATAGTACACGTACCCAGTTTTTAAAACAAATGGCAACCAAATTATTCATTCCCGGACCCACTGAAGTAGCACCTGAAGTACTTGCCGCCATGAGCGGCCCGATGATGGGGCACCGATCCAAGGCGGCTTCCGCCCTGCAGCGCCGCATTTCCAACAATCTGCGCCGCATTCTGCTGACGGAACAGGAAATCCTGCTCTCCACTTCCTCCGGTACGGGCCTGATGGAAGGCGCCGTGCGTTCCTGCACCGCCAAGCGAGCCGCCATTTTTTCCGTGGGCGCCTTTGGCGACAAATGGTACAAGATTGCCACGGGCAACGGCGTTCCCTCCGACATTTTCAAGAGCGAACTCGGCCAGCCCACCACCCCGGAAATGGTGGACGCCGCCCTCTCCACCGGCAAGTACGACACTATCTGCATCACCCATAATGAAACGTCCACCGGCGTCCAGAACCCGGTGGAGGAAATTGCGGAAGTACTCAAAAAATACCCGGACGTCATATGGTGCATGGACGCGGTAAGTTCCGCCGCCGGTTCCCGGATTGAAACGGACAAGCTGGGCGTGGACGTGCTGGTGACCTCCACCCAGAAGGCGCTGGCGCTCCCCCCCGGCATGGCTGTCTGCACGCTGTCCCAAAAGGCTTATGAACGCACCGCCTCCGTCCCCAACCGCGGTTGCTACTTTGACCTGCGCTCCATTTACGACACTATCCAGAAAAAGGACTACCAGTACACGAACACCCCCTGCGTCTCCATCATGTACGCCATGGACCTCCAGCTCCAGCGCATCATGCAGGAAGGCGTGGAAAACCGCTTTGCGCGCCATGAAGCCATGGCGGAATTCGTGCGCTCCTGGGCGGATGAATATTTCAGCGTCTTCGCCAACCGGGACCATCTTTCCCGCACCCTGACGGTCATCAGCAACACGAGGGACATTGACATCGCCGCCCTGAACAACGTGCTGATCGAACGCGTCATGCAGCTCGGCAACGGTTACGGGGATTTGAAGAACAAGACCTTCCGCATCGCCCACATGGGTGAGCTGACGATGGACGACATGCGCTCCATCACGTCCAACATCGTGGACATCCTGAAACTCAAGTAAGCGTTTTCCCTTCCCTCTTTTCCGGCCCCGCCCGGGAAAGAGGGAAGAACGCCTCCTCCGGAGAATGAACGGAACAGCCGCCATGAACAAGGTTCTTCACACGGCGCTCCAGGCTCTGTCCATCATCGCCTCCGCCTGCGTCCTGACGGCCCTCATCATCGCCGGAGCCTTGAATGAAGCCATGCGCCCCTGGTCCGGAGCCTTCTTTCTAATGTTTGTTCCGTACTACCTGATCCTGGTGAAAAAACGCCTGGACCGGGAACAGGCGGGGGAAATGGCGCGCTCCTGCACATGGAGCATGGCCGCCGCGGCAAGCCTGTTCCTGCTGCTCATCGGGATGCTCCTGCTGTTGAACAGCATTCCGGGAGGCGGAGAGTTTGTCCGGCTTCTCCTGTTCAAGCCCCTGGATTTTCTCAAAGCGGCAGGAGCGCCCATGCGGTACCTGCTGCTGTTCTTTGCGGCATGTATTTTGGCGGGGCTTGTCTCCGGCATCCGTGCGCTATATCATTATTCCTTCCGTCATTAACCTTCTGTACTCTCTCATTTTCCCATGTCCACACTCCATCCCTTCCCCGCCCTCCGTCCGCCCCGGGAACTGGCCGCGCGGGTTTCCTCCCTCCCCCTATGACGTCATGAACCACCGGGAGGCCAGGGAAATGGCCGCCGGAAACGACGCCTCCTTCCTCCACATCTGCCGCTCCGACATCGACACGAGCGAAACCTCCATCCACGCCCCGGAAACCTATGCCAAGGCACGGGAAAACCTGGAAGCATTCGTCCGCAAGGGCTACCTCGTCCGGGATGAAAAACCTTCCTTCTACATCTACCGCCAGATCATGTGGGGCCGCGTGCAGACGGGCATCGTCGGCTGCGCCTCCGTGGATGAATACGCCAGCGGCGTCATCAAGCATGAACTGACCCGCAGGGAAAAGGAGCTGGACCGCATTGAGCACTTTGACGCCTGTTCCGCCCAGACGGAACCGGTATTCCTGGCCTACCGCAAGCACGAGGGCCTTTCCGGCATCATCCGGGAATGGATCAAATTCCACAAACCGGAGTACGATTTCACCACGGAAGACGGCGTCACCCACATCCTGTGGCCCGTCTCCAATCCCGGCACGGTGGAAGCCATCCGCAAAGGCTTTGAAGAAGTGGATGCTCTTTACATAGCGGACGGCCATCACCGTACGGCGTCCAGCGCCGCCGTTTCCGCCAGGCGGCGCAAGGAGCACCCGGACTACACGGGACAGGAGGAATTCAATTACCTGATGGCCGTCGTCTTCTGTGATGAAGACCTCTTCATCATGGACTACAACCGCGTCGTGCGCGACCTGAACGGCCTGTCCAGGGAAGAACTCCTGGAAAAGCTCCGCGCCTCCTTTGACGTGGCGCCTGCGGACGCCGTTCCTGGAGAAGGCTACGCCCCCCGCGCCAAGCACGAATTCGGCATGTATCTGGACGGCCGGTGGTATTCCCTCACCGCCAAACCGGGAACCTTCCCGGCGGACCATCCCATCGAAAGCCTGGACTGCGCCATTCTCCAAGCGAATGTGCTGGCCCCCATCCTGGGCATTGACGATCCGCGCACGAGCGACCGCATCGACTTCGTAGGCGGCATCCGCGGCCTGGGAGAACTGGAACGCCGCTGCTCCGGAGAAATGGCGCTGGCCTTCTCCCTGTACCCCGTCACCATGGACGACCTCTTCCGCGTGGCGGACGCCGGGGAAATCATGCCCCCCAAGTCCACGTGGTTTGAGCCCAAGCTGCGCAGCGGACTTTTTGTCCATACCATTGAACAATGACATTTTCCACCATACCAACATGAATAAGGTTCTTATTCCCACCAAACTCTCCGACGTAGCGGCCAATACGCTTAAAACGGCCGGCTATGAAGTCGTCCAGGACGCCGACACGCCTCTGGAAGAACAGGCCGCCGCCCATCCGGACACCGTGGCCCTGATCGTCCGCAGTGAAAAAGTCACTCCGGAAATCATGGACGCCCTCCCCTCCCTGAAGCTGGTCATCCGCGCCGGAGCCGGCTACGACAACATTGACATCGTGTACGCCCGCAAGAAGAATGTGGACGTCATGAACACCCCCGGCGCCAACTCCAACGCCGTGGCGGAGGAAGTCATGGCCATGATTCTGGCGTATTACCGCCACATCGTCCAGGCGGACGCCACCACCCGGGAAGGCCTGTGGGAAAAGAAAAAATACATGGGCAGCGAGCTGACCAAAAAAACCGTGGGCATCATCGGCCTGGGCAACATCGGCCGCAACCTCGTCAAGCGCCTCCAGGGATTTGAACCCACCCTGCTGGGCTACGACCACTTTCTGGCCCGCCAGCGCGCCCTGAACATCGGCGTCACCCCCACCAGCATTGAAGACATCTTCTCCCAGTGCGACATCATCACCCTGCACGTTCCGGGCGGTCCCTCCACCCACCACATGGTGAACGCGGAACTTATCGACAGCATGAAGGACGGCGCGGTGCTCATCAATTGCTCCCGCTACGGCGTGGTGGATGAAGAAGCACTGGCCGCCGCCAAGGCCGCGGGCAAAAACATCGGCTACCTGACGGACGTCCACCCCAAGGACGCGCCCGGAGAAAAACCTTCCGCCGCCGTGGCGGACCTCATCCTTCCCCACCTGGGCGCCAACACCCGGGAGGCCAACACGAAGGCGGCCAAGCGCGCCGCGGAACAGATGGTGGCCTATTTCTCTGACGGAGACACCTCCTGCGTGGTGAACGGGGAATCCCCCAACGGTCTCAATCCGGCCCATCTCCAACTGGCTTTCCTGCTCGCTGCCCTGGCCCGCAAAGCCGGAGGCAACAAGCCTATCCGCCGGGTGGAATGCACCTTCTACGGCAACTTGCGCGTCTTCCGCAAATGGTTCACTGCCCCCATTCTGGAAGGGCTGCTGCCGCACGCGGAAAAGGGCCTCATGCCCGCCGCCGCGGAAGAATCCCTGCGGGAGCACGGCATCGTCTTCAAGGCGCGGGAGCCCAAGGACGACAAGCCCTATGAAGATTCCATCACGCTGGACGTGGTGATGGAAGATGAGGGGGAATATTTCAACACCAGCGTGCGCGGCGTGGTGACGGAAGGCATTCCCATGGTCTCCCGCCTGAACAACTTCAACGGGCTGTATGCGGACCTGCGCGGCACAACGCTGTTCCTGCATTACAAGGACCGTCCCGGCATCATCGCCACCATCGGTTCCGCCCTGTACTCCAACGGCATCAACATTGACAACATCGCCGCTCCGGCCGATCACGCCACGCGGGAAGCCCTGGCCGTCCTCAAGACCAACAAACCCGTTTCCGATGAACTGCTGAACAAGATTGCGGAAGAGATAGACGCCATCTCCGCCTTCTCCCTGAATCTTTAACAGGAATTAGACTCATCTCCGGACTCTTCCGGAACCCGCCTTCCAGGCAGCCCGCTTTCCCTCCATTTCCGGAGGGAGGCGGGTTGCCTTTATTTCTGCCATGTTGACAAGGCACACTCCTTTGTACTTTTACCCGAATCGTTGGAACACTCTCATGCGCTATGTACTGCTTCTCCTGACCATTTTAACCGCCGGATTCTCCGTCTGGTACTATCAACACCATATCTCCCCGGAAGGAAAGGAACTGGCCGCCCGGAAAACAGCCATGGAACAGGAGGCCGTAGTATTGGAGAAAACCGTCAGCCAGACCCGGAAGAAACTGGATGAAGCCCAGGACGCCACCCGGACGGCGGAAGAGGCCATGGAAAAATTCCGGGAAACCTATCTTGAGCAGAAAAGACAGCAGCAGCAGGAAGCCCAGGTTGCCGCCTACCAAAAAAGCATGGCGGACCAGCAGGAGGAAGTGAAGGAACACGACCAGAGGATTGACCAGTTGCGCCGCCGCATGAGCAGGCAGAGGGAAAACTCCAAGTCCGCCAGGGAAGAACTGCTTCAAAAGAGGGAGGGAATGAAAACCCTGCTTGCGAAGTTGGCCGACAAGCAGAGAAGTATTCAGGCGGAACTGGGGCAGGCCGAACGGGAACTGGCCAAGAACCGGGAGGATGCCAAAGCCAAAAAGAAATTTTCAGGAGCCGCTCCCCAGAAGGAGAACATCTCGGAACTTCAATCGCAAATAGCCTTCATTCGCCTGAAAACCTCTGCCACAAAGAAAAAAATGCAGGCTCTGGACGCTGCCCTGGAAGCCCTGGAAGAAAAAACCGGCAAGCAGCAGCTACTGATGCAGAAAGCGGAGGAAAAACTCACCGAACAAAAAAACAAGGCCTTAACCGACGATGACCGGGAAGAAACCGCCGCCCCGGACCCGGGAGATGACGATTTGCTGGCTACAGCCGGATACAGGGAGCAGTCCAAAACCGTCCGGAACGCTCTGGAACAAGCCCGGAAAGAAGAGGAACAGGCGTCCCGGACCTATGACGAGGCCCGAGCTGAAATGCGCAAGTCTTCCAGAGAAGAAGTGAAAAAGCTGGAGAAGGAGGAAAAGGACCATGCCTCCTTCCAGAAGCTGTTCACGGGCGCTGCCTCCGTTGTGGGATTCATCCTCCTCCTGTTCACGGTGGGGGCCTTCCGCCGCAGCAACGGCTGAGCGTGTTCCTGAAAACTTGAGGGCACGGAATGAAGAAAAGCTCCTGCGTCCCGTTTGCCGCTCTTCCGGCGCCCTCCGCAGGGAGGCGTTGACGGGCGGCAGGGATATGGTAGTCTCAGGCCTGCCTGATCATGCTCACACTGGCCCAGCTTCACGGACAACCGGAAATTTTCCATTCCATCCAGGGGGAAGGCGTCTCCCAGGGGACTCCCTGCGTCTTTCTGCGCCTGGCAGGCTGCAACCTGGCCTGTTCCTGGTGTGACACGGCGTACTCCTGGAACGGGACAGTTCCCGGAGTGCGGCTCACGCCTGAAAAGGCGGCGGAACTGGCGCTCCGTTATCCATGCCGCCGCCTGGTACTGACCGGGGGAGAACCGCTCATTCAGCAAAAAGCCCTTCCCGCCCTGCTGCGCCTGCTACCGGACCATGCCGTGGAGCTGGAAACCAACGGCACCATTATGCCGGATGCGGAACTGCTGGAACGCATCACGCAATTCAACGTGTCTCCCAAACTCCCCCACTCCGGCAATGAAACCGCCAGAACATGGAAACCGGACATCCTGCGCCGTCTGGCTTCCACGGAAAAAGCGTGGTTCAAATTCGTAGTGGCGTGCGAGGAAGATGTAAAAACCGCCCTGCGGCAGGCTTCCGGGGCAGACATTCCCGCAGAACGCATCCTGCTCATGCCACTGGCCTCCACACGGGCAGAGCTGGACGCCATGCGCGCGCAGACGGTGGAATGGTGCCTCCGTTATGGCCTCCGCTTTTCAGACCGCCTGCACATCGCCATTTGGGACAGCAAAAAGGGCGTTTGAAAACGCCCTTGTATAGTCAAAGGAAAATATTCCCTGGCAGGCATCCTGCGTGGAGCTCTTCGCCCCATCATTCCGGCAGCTTATGCCTTCTGCTTCAGGTCCAACAGCATCTGGGCGTTGCTTGGGTACTTGTTCAGGAAAAACAGGAAGCGTTCCATGGCCTCTACAGGCTTGTGCCCCGCCAGCGCGCGGCGGATCAGGTTCATCTTGTACAGCCACGCTTCCGGCATGATGAGTTCTTCCCGGCGCGTTCCCGATTTGAGGATATCCACGGCCGGGAAGATATACTGCTCCGCAATGCGGCGGTTCAGGACAAGCTCCATGTTGCCCGTACCCTTGAACTCCTGGAAAATCAGGTCATCCATACGGCTGTTGGTTTCCACGAGTGCAGTGGCGATGATGGTCAGGGAACCGGCCTGGCGCGTATTGCGGGCGGCGGCAAAAAGACGGCGGGGCATTTCCAGCGCACGGGCATCAATGCCGCCGGACATGGTGCGGCCGCTCCCCTTGTCCGCGTTATTATAGGCACGGGCAAGGCGCGTGATGGAATCCATCAGCAGGAAGACATGCTGGCCGGCTTCCACAAGCCGCTTGGCGCGCTCAATGCAAAGCTCCGCCATGCGGCAGTGGTCACGCACCCTGCCGTCATTGGAAGAAGCGTATACCTCGGCTCCGGGAAGGGAACGCTTGAACTCCGTCACTTCTTCCGGGCGTTCGTCCACCAGCAGCACCATCAGGTGGATGGAATCCTTGTAATTCTCCAGAATGGCTTCCGCCATGTGCTGCAGCAGCGTCGTCTTCCCCGCGCGGGGCGGAGAAACGATCAGGCCGCGCTGGCCGCGCCCGATCGGCGCAATCAGGTCCAGCGTGCGCGTGGTATAGCGCTCCGGACGGGTTTCAAAGGAAATGCGCTTATTCGGATTGACCGCCTTGAGCTCTTCAAAATGCGGGCTCTTGCGGGCCTTCTCCGGCGCATCTCCGTTGACGGCGGAGATCTCCGTCAGAAGAATGCCGCGGTCATGGCGGCAGGCTTGTCCATGCACCCAAACGGCGGGGCGCAGGCCGAACTTGCGGATCATGTCCTGCGGAACGTACACGGCTTCCGCAAAAGCGTCAAAATCATTATCCGGCTTCCTTAAAAAGCCGAATCCCTTATTCGTGATTTCCAGCAGGCCGTCCACCGGTTCCGGGGGCGCCAGCTCACGGGGAGCATTATTCTGGGGAGCATTCCCCTCCTGGTGATTATTGTTCCAGCGGTTTTTAACCCGGTCATTGCCGTTCCTGCCATTGCGGCCGTCCTGCCGGTTGTTCCGGTTCTTATTGAAACGGTCGTTGTTATTGCGGCGGTTCTGTCTCTCAAAACGCTGCCTTTGCGGTTCATTCGTCCGATGGGATTCCCGCGCGGCATCTCCGGAGAAATCCGTCGCGCCTTCCTGTACCACCTTGATGGACGGAGCGGCAGAATCCGCATCCGGCCCCGTCTCCTGTCCCCGCGGTTTTCTCACAAACCTCTGGCGGATCACCTTCGGCCTGCCTCCTTCGGACTGTTCCGGAGCAGAATCCGCAGGACTGGCGGCCGGTTCGGCAGGCGCCATGGAAACGGCAGCGTCCGTTTTGGCGCCCTCTGCGGCATCGTCTTCAGGCGCAATGGTCTTGGCGGAACGCCTGCGCACCGGCTTGACGGGAGCTTCCGTTACGGGAACATCAGGGGAACCGGCAGTTTCCGGAACTTCCTCCACGGGCTTCTTGCGGGGACGTCCGCGCCGGGGCTTGGCAGGAGCTTCCTCCGTCCCTTCCGCCGCCGGAATTTCAGCGCTGCTTTTGCGGGCGCTCTTCTTCTGCGGCGCATCCGTGCTCTCCATCCCTTCACCCGCCAATTCCGGAACCTTCTTCCTTGCCGTCCGCTTGCGGGGGGCCGGGGAAGAACCCTGTTCCGTCCCGGAAACTTCCGCAGCGGCGTGGGACTCTGCCGGAGCTTCCGCCGCAGACTTGGCTCTGCGGACAATACGTTTTTTGGGCGATGGCTCCGGAGAAACCTGTTCCGGAGTCAAATCTGGGGGGGTATCAGACATGGAAAAGAAAATTGGACTGCAACAACAGGCGTCTCCTGAAAGACAACGGCGTTAGTCAAGCTGTTCGAGGATTTCTTCCGCCACGTCGAAATTGGAGAAGACGTTCAGCGCGTCATCGTAATCGTCCAGCGCTTCATACAAGCGCAGGGCGGCCTTCGCCGTCTCCAGATCGTTAATCACGGAAACGTTCTGCGCCACGGAAATCAGCTTCATGGAAATCACCGTATGCCCGGCCTCGCGCAGGGCGGCGCACACATTGTTCAATTCCGTCGGGTCCGTAACAAACACCCATTCATTGTCGGAATCACCCTGCTCCACATCGTCCGCGCCGCATTCCAGCGCCAGGTCCATCGCGGAATCCTCCGTAAGGCCTTCCGCCATGATGCGGGCTTCTCCCTTGCGTTCAAACTGGTAGGCCACGGAACCGGGAGTGCCGATGCTGCCCCCGTTCTTGGTAAACAGAGTGCGCAGCTCGGAAGCGGAACGGTTCGTGTTGTCCGTCGCCACTTCAATCAGGAAAGCCGTACCCGCCGGGCCGTAGCCTTCATAAGTAATCTCCTGGATGGTGGCGCCGCCCAGTTCCCCGGTGCCTTTCTTGATGGCGCGTTCAATATTCTCCTTGGGGGTGGACACGGCCTTGGCCCCGTCAATGGCGGCCCTCAGGCGAGGGTTCAGATCAGGATCTCCGCCGCCGCTCTTGGCGGCCAGCATGATTTCATGGGCAAAGCGGGCAAACACCTTGCCCTTCTTGGCATCTTCCTTAGCCTTAACGTACTTGATCTTAGACCATTTATTATGTCCTGACATAGAATTGGGAATAATAGTAAGTGTATGTGAAAAGAGACAAACTAACAAGTGGAACTGTTCTTCAACCCGGGCGAACACATTGTCTTTCGCAAATACCACGCAGGAAGGGAATCAGGGTGCGGCCATCCGTAAATAGGTTACAGGGACCGGATACTCTGCCGGGGAACACGCCGCACACCCTTAAGGGGCTCCGGCTACCGCTTGGCAGTCACTCTCAACACACGCAAAATAACGTATTCCCCAGTATTGGCAATACTTTTTTAGGTCACGGAAGCATGGAAGCAAACCCCAGGGAACCGGATAAACAATTCCTCCCACAGTCTGGAGTAATCATTCTACGGAAAGACTGCCCGTCTTATTTAATTTGATGAAAGCGCGAGCATCTCCAGGAAAAGATGGACGGCCGCTTTATCCTCTCTCCGCTAGTCCGCCTCACGCTCTATTATTTCCCCTTCATCCCGGTTGTCGGGCTCATAGCAGGTAACATCTTCGTTTAACATGGAATAGTAACTATATGGCTCTTCCTTTTCCAAAGGCCCTTCCCTTGCTTTTTGAAAATGCTTCAATTCCCTGCCATGCTCATCAAAATAACTGATCTGCTGGAATCCATGTTCCGGATAGGAAAAACGGATAATAGCACACTTCATTAAATGATCAGAACTTAACTCTCCGTTTTCGTCGTAATAGCGGATTTCCTTCACGGCGCGGCCTCCTCCCAAATCACTTTCCGGTTCATAATGGTCTACGCAACGCCGGGCCCACCCCTGGAGGCCACGAGTCAACCGGCCAAACTTGTCCGTATATTCCGCTTCAGCTACATCATAAGGGTCCAGATAATACTTTGCTTGAAGCAAATCTTCAGGAAGAAGTAACCGCAATTGATCGATATCGTTCCAATCACCAAATCTTTCTTTTAAATAAAAGGTTTTTCTTGTGGAAGCCGTCAATTCCGCTTCCCATCCTTGATGAACTTCCAGGCAGGCAACACCCGCCTCCACGGCAGGCGTTGCCTTGTACTGATGGTAACGGATCATTCGTCCTTTCGGAAAAATAGCCGGACGTTCCACATCCACAGGCTCCTGGCTTACGACACTTCTTGAATCATCTCCTTTTCCAAAAAAGGATTCCCTGAAAATGAAAGGACCATTGAGAATCCCTGCCCCTTCCTGGCAAATAACCTCTCCCCGGTGATAACCATTTGCACAAAGGGCATCTTCTCCCTGTACACCATAAAAAGTGACGCACCTGCGTCCCCTATTCTCTTCCACCACACGCATGTGATAGCCCTGATCGTCAAGGTCACAGATTTTCCCATCCGCGGTGAAATAGGTGTAAATGCACAACGCATATTCCTGAATGTCCGTCCATTCCCGGTCGTTCGTTTCATCATAATCCTTTTTGGGGTAGAATCCGGACAGGAAATTCAAAGCCCCTCCCTGCTTCCGGTTTGTTCCGCGGGGCGCGTCGATCCATTCTTCACAATTAAGAATCAGTTTCCATTGCAGATATTGATGATCATTGAATTCGATCAACTTTTGTTCAATCCATCTTCCATTGACGGGAGGATACTTCCGGTCGGAATAGCCAGGGTTGAGGGGCTCCCATAAATCCATCACAGGATGCCCAACCGGGTCAATCATTCGCCTCGCCCCTTCCGAAAAAGTTATCCCGCCTGAAACTGCTATTAAAAAAATGTATAAAGAACACCTCATAACATGATCCATATCATTACCCTGAATGATGTATCCTAATATGATGTGAAGGATATATCAATTATTTTCAATAAACCGAACCCTCTTTATTTGATCTTTTAGAACCATTTTCGGAAAATGTCACGACCATCCGGACGTGGAGCATAACCACTTTTGCCGGCCCCTTCTCCGCCTTTTCCTGACACAGTCCATCAGAGGGAGGACAGGATGGCATTTCCACTTGTTGAAAGAACCTCCGTAATCATTTTTACACGGGAAAAAAGGATTTCCGCCACACGCCCGGCATGTTCCGGCTTGATTAGAAATCCATTCAAAAAATATTCAATTTAATAATAAAAATTAAAAGTATCCGCGATATTCTGTCCCGCATTTTCCCGGGAAAACCTCTATTCCGTCATGGAACGGGACCGAAGTTCAACGCCGTCTGTGTTATCATTGACTAAGAAAGGGAGGCGGGCTTAGATATGCTCCTCTTCCTTTTCTCTGTCTTATGGAACAAGCAGCGCACCAAGAAAAAATCACATGCGGCCTTTTCCTCCGTCCTGTGGTCCGCCTTTTTGACGGGCATCAAGCTCTGGGCCGGTATCGTGACGGGCAGCTTGGGCATCATTTCTGAGGCCCTGCACAGCGGCCTGGACCTGATGGCTGCGGCCATGACTTTTTACGCCGTGAAGGTGGCCGCCCGTCCTGCCGACGAGAGCCACCCCTACGGGCATGAGAAGGTGGAGAATCTTTCCGCGCTTGCGGAAACTGCCCTGCTCCTGATTACCTGCGCATGGATTGTATGGGAGGCTGTGGACCGGCTGTTTTACAATGAGGCGGAGATCACCCTCACCTGGTGGGCCTTCGCCGTGGTGGCCGTTTCCCTGCTGGTGGACGTGAACCGCTCCGCCATGCTCCGCCGGGTGGCCAAGAAGCACAAGAGCCAGGCGCTGGAAGCGGACGCCCTTCATTTTACCACGGATATCTGGTCTTCCGCCGTCGTGCTGCTGGGCCTTTTCTGCGTATGGCTGGCGCACCTGGTTCCCGCAGATTCCGTCTGGCACGGCTTGCTGGAGAAGGCGGACGCCATCGCAGCCCTGTTTGTGGCGGCCCTGGTTTGTTCCGTGGCCTTCGGCCTTGCCAAACGTTCCATTCACGCCCTGATGGACGGCGGTTCTTCCGCCCTGACACAGCAGGTTCTAACCGCCATGAAGAAGAATGCCCCGGATTACCCGGTCAAGCGCATCCGGCTGCGTGACGGCGGCGCCCGCATTTTTGTGGAGCTGGACGTGGAGGCCCCTGCGGAATTGCATGTGGACGACGCCCATGACGTGGCGGAGTCCATCGAAGGCTGTGAAGTATGAGCTGCCGGAAGCGGACGTCATCGTCCATATTGAACCGGCCAGGGAAAACCTTTCCAACATGGAGCCGGACACGGTCGTCCACCGGCTGGCCCTGCGCCACCATGTCCGCATCCACGGGTTCTATGCAGGCAGCGGCAAACATGCTCCCTGTTATTTCATGGATGTGGAGATTCCCGCGGACTGGCCTCTGGAGCGCGGCTACCATGTGGTGAAGGCGTTCCGGGATTCCGTCCAGCATGCGCTCAAGCCGGAGAAGGTGATCTGCCGCATTGAGCCGGACTGCCGCGATATGAAGGCGAACGCCATTCCGGAGCACGTTCCGCCGGAGGAAGTCCGCCTGAAGGTGAACCTTATCCTCCAGCAGCACAGGAATATCTGCAAGGTTCTCAAGCTGGACCTGGCACGGGAGGACAATTTCCCCACCCTGACTTGCGTATGCTCCGCGGATGCATCCCTGACCATCCGGGAATGCCACCAGATCGCCTCCCAACTGGAAGACCAGATAGAAAATGCCCTGCACCACCTGGGCCGCGTTACCGTCATTCTGAAACCGGCCAAATAAAACAGCATTTTATTTCCACGCAACGTTCATTTCCTCCCTATCATGAAACAAAACAAGTACGACGATAACGTCTTTTTTCAGAAATACAGTCAAATGGACCGTTCCGTGAAGGGGCTGGAAGGGGCCGGAGAATGGAAAACACTGGAACGGCTGCTGCCGGATTTCCATGACAGGCACGTTCTGGACCTGGGATGCGGATTCGGCTGGCACTGCCGGTATGCGGCAGAGCACGGGGCGGCCTCCGTGCTGGGCGTGGACATTTCCGCAAAGATGATCGCCAAAGCCAGGTCCATGGGAAACGAAGGCATTATCGAGTACCGCTGCATGCCCATGGAGGATATCCTGCTTCCCGAGGCTTCCTTCGACATTGTCCTCAGCTCCCTGGCCTTCCATTACACGCCGGATTTCCAGGCAGTCTGCCGGAATGTCTCCCGCTGGCTCAAGCCGGAAGGCGCCTTTATTTTCTCCGTGGAGCATCCCGTTTTCACCGCCCAGGGAACGCAGGACTGGCATTACGATGAATCCGGCCAGATCATGCACTGGCCCGTGGACGGCTATTTCATGGAAGGCCCGCGGCAGGCCGTTTTCCTGGGGGAGGAAGTGACCAAGTATCACAGGACGCTTACTTCCTATCTCGGCGCTCTGGCCGCCGGCGGATTTGAGGTTACCGCCATGGAGGAACCGAAACCGTCCCGTGAACTTCTGGATTCCGTCCCCGGCATGCAGGAAGAGCTGCGCCGCCCCATGATGCTGATTATCTCCGCCCGCAAGAAGTAGCGCCCCCGGTCATCAGTGCCCCGCGGCGGAAGCTCCGGGCACTTCCCTGTCCAGTTCCGCACGGATGCGCTGGCGTTCGGAAACGATCTGTTCGTCGTCCGCGCCGCCTTCCCGCAGGAAGTATTCCGCCATGGACAGAGCCACTTCCGATTCCGAGGAGAAGACCTGGGAGGCGCCGGCTTCCTTAAGCACGTCCACGTCCCTCATGTACTTGGTGTGGATCATCACGTCAATGTGGGGGTTGAGCTCCAGAGCCACCCCCACGATTTCCTTGGCATCCGGAATGGAGGCGGAGAGAATCAGGCTTTCCGCATATTCAATGCCCGCATGGCGCAGGATTTCACGCTGGCTGGCATCCCCGTAAACGATGTCTCCGCCCTGTTCACGTATGGCGGTGACCGTGTCTATGTTCATCTCCACGATGATGACTTCCACCCCGTTGTCATTCAATATTCTTTTAAGAATGCGCCCCGTAGGGCCAAACCCCACCAGCACCACGCGCCGCGCGTCCGGCGACGGGAGCGCCAGGCTGTTCACTCCGCCCAGATCCGTAAGGCCGATGCCGCGCTTTTGCAGCCACTTGACCACAGGGCCAATCTGGCGGTACAGGATGGGATTCAGGGAAATGGAGACGACGGCCGCCAGAATGATGGCCTGGTTGGCGTCCGGCGGCAGAATGTTGTACATGAGCCCCATCCCGGCTAGGATGAAGGAGAATTCACCCACCTGCGCCAGGGCTACGGATACGCTCAGCGCCAGCGGCAGCGGACGCCGCAGGCACCGCACCACCGCATAGGCCGCCAGCGGCTTGCCGATCATTACCACCCCCAGCGTCGCCAGGGCCAGCGGCCAGCAATCCCCCACGGACATCGGGTCAAACATCATCCCCACGGAAACAAAGAAGAGCACGGCAAAGGCATCCCGCATCAGCATGGCCTCCGCCGCCGCGCGAGCGCAAAAGTCCGACTGCCCCACAACCATCCCCGCCAGGAACGCTCCCAGCACCATGGAAGCACCAAAGAATTTCGCGGAGCACACCGCTACGCCCAGAGCAATGACCAGCACCGCCAGCGTAAAAAGGTCCCGCGCTCCCGTCCGCGCCACGTAGCGCAGCACCAGAGGAATGATTTTTTTTCCGGCAAACAGCGTCAGGGCCACCAGCAGGGACAGCTTGACGAACATCCAGCCCAGTTCGTAGAGAATGCCGCTCCAGTCCCCGGCACCGCTCTGGCGCGCCTCCATCACGGCGGGGATGAGCACCAGCAGCAGAATAGTGAACAAGTCTTCCACCACCAGCCATCCCAGGGCCACATGGCCGCTCGGCGTATGGAGGTTCTGGTTGTCTTCCAGGACTCGTGTAAGCACTACGGTGCTCGCCACGGAGATCGCCATGCCGAACACCAGCCCGGAAATCGTGGACCATCCGAACATCCAGCCCACCAGTACCCCCAGCACCGTAGCCACGGATATCTGCACCACGGCTCCCGGCACCGCGACCCTCTGCACGGCAATCAAATCCTTCAAATGAAAATGGAGCCCCACCCCGAACATCAGCAGAATAACGCCCAGCTCCGCGAACTGCTCCACCGTGTGGGAATCCGCCACAAATCCCGGCGAATACGGCCCTACCACTACCCCGGCCAGCAGGTACCCGACCAGCGGAGACAAATGCAGTTTTCTGGCAATAAGGCCGAAAAGGAGGGCGGCGGTCAATCCGCCGACAAAAGTGAAGATGAGGCTGAAATCGTGATCCATACGCGCGTGACAAGTCTAAGAGGGTATCTTTGACCACCAGGTCGTTCCTACGCTATCGCGTTTGATTTCCCCTCACAAGAACGCATTGCGCCGCACTGGAATGCAGTCGCATTTTTCTTGCCGGGGGGAATCTGCGGCAGGAAACGGGGCCTGGCAGGATTCTATCATATTTTTATTTTTATTAAAAACTCCGTTTTTATTGTATTTTCAATCGTTTCTAATTGACTTTACGCATACGGGATTCCTATAAAGCGTGTTGATGAAACTCACCCTATCTATCCTATCCTGTCTGACGGGCCTCTCTACCCTGGCCCCCATGGGCTGGGCAGCCACCCATGAAATCACTACCAAGAACTTCCACATCACGCTCCTCGGCAACGGGGACGGTCCGGCGGACTGGATGGGGACCCGTGACTGGAGTGACGACCAGATAGCCGCCGTCACCACCACCCTCAATATCTGGGACGATACCTTCCGCAACACCGCTTCCCGGAAGATTGAAGCGACCATTTCCTGGGGGGCCCTTGAAGAAGGCGTCCTGGCAGGTTCTTTCTCCAATTACGTCGAATACGACGGGGAAAACTACAATGCGGCCACTTCCACGGAAGTCATCTGGAAAGAAGGGGAAGACGTCGTGCTGGAGGAAGGGGAAATGGATTTCAGGCTCCAATTCAATCCCGTCTACGGTTTCAGCACAGGCAATACCACGCCCCAGAACGCCACAGACTTCATCAGCGTCCTTCTGCATGAAATCGGGCATAACGTCGGCTTCAACTCGCTGAATGATACAGGAACATACGGAGAATACTACACGATCTGGGATTCCCTGATCACGGATGCCCAGGGCAACCATCCGGGAGATGCGGGCTTCAATTACCAGACCGGCGTTTCCTACACGATTGGTTCCGGAGGCCTCACTGTTTACAATCCCTTTGTTTTCGCTCCCGGTTCCAGCATGTCCCACGTGGACGCTGCAAGCGACCCGAACGCCCTGATGCAATATTCCATCGGGGAGGGCATCCAGAGGAGACACCCCAGCGACCAGGAAAAAAGCCCCTCCTTGCGGAGATGGGCTGGGTGCTCAAGGATGACCCCACCTATTATGCGTCCGTGGACGGCGCTTCCATCACGGACCAGATTGACCTGAATTTCTTCACTTCCGTTCTCGTCAACCGGAACATGACTATTGATCCGGGTGAAGGCGCTACTATCGTCCTGCCCTCCCTCAGAGGAGACAAGGCGGAATACAACGTCACCATCACTGCGGGGAAAGCGCTGACCGTCAATCTCTCCAACACCGCCATGGACTCCATCTGCGCCGGAGAGGTCATCGGCAATGACGCCAATTTCATCAAGACGGGGGCTAAAAACCTGGTGCTGGGCGGCGGCTTCTCCACCAGCGGAGCTCTGGACGTACAGCAGGGGGGACTGGTGCTTTCCGGCGCTTCCAACACCATCGGGGAGCTGAAGATGAACGGAGGAACCTTCGGCGTGTCCCAGCTTGCCAGGGAGGAAGTCACAGCCGAGGTCGGAAAGCTGACCGGCACCCGGGGCTCCATCAATCTTCTCCATTCCACCCTTACTCTGACCGGAACGGACAATACCATTTCCAGCGGCCTCAAACTGGTAGGCTCCGGCACCGTCGCCCTGGCGGAAGGAAAGTCGCTTGCCTTTGACGGCAGCAACACCATTGGAGACGCCATCTACATTGACGGTACCCGGAACGGTACCCTGCACATCACCCAGGGAACGCTGGCCTTCACCAACCAGGCCCGGATGGAAATAGCTACGCTGGCCCTGGATTCCGCCGCTTCCACCCTGAACGCGGGAGCCACCCGGAACATTGTCATTCATTCCATCACGGGAGACGGTGTTCTGGCCGCCCAGGGCGGCCAAATCACCCTGGATACGGCCAATCCCCTCACGTGGAACGGAACTCTCCAAGGCACGGGCACGCTCAGCAAGAAAGGCGCCGGCGCCCTGACGCTGGGAAGCGCCGGAAACGCGGGGTTCCATCTGGATTCCACCAGCGGAGCCATCATCCTCGCTTCCGAATCCTCCGCCTACGGAGCCATGATGCTGAACGGAGGCGGCATTTCCATCTTCCATGCGTCCTCCACCACCCGTTTCTCCGGGCAGGAAGGCGCTCTAACACTGAATGACGCCACCCTGGAGATGAGCGGAACGGCCAATGTCCTGACGGAAAACGCCTCCATCACCGGCACCGGCATCCTGCGGCTGAACGCGGATTCCATGCTGGCCATCCGCAACGGCAACAAGCTGGACACGGACATCACTATTGCCGGCTCCGGCCTGCTGGCCGTCCAGGAAGGAACCTTCACCCTGTCCGGAAATGCCAGGTTTGACGGAGCGGCGGTCGCCGTGGGCCCGGAATCCGCTGCCGCCGCGCTGGACCTGGGCTCCACACGCAATTCCATGGTGGGCGGCCTGCTGGGGAAAGGCTCTGTGATCTTCAACAACGGGGAACTCGCCCTCCATGCGGAAAAATCCTCCGTTTTTTCCGGCTCCTTCCAGGGGAACGGCACAATCAACAAGGCGGGGAAAGCGGCATGGACCTACACCGGCGCGGGGTCAGACACCCTGAACCTCAACATTACGGAAGGGGAAGTGGCCCTGATCCGTGATTCAGCCAATCCCATTCTGCTCCATTCCCTGACGGTTGATGCCACCGGGACGCTTACGCTCGCCATGGCCTCCGCCGGAGCCGCCCATAATACCACGCTTCTCCTTAACGGAACAAGCCAGTTCATGAACGGTTCCACCATCACGCTCGTGATTAATCCCCTGCTGGCGCAGACCAATACTCCCTTCATTTCCACGGAAGACGGAGCCACGCTGACCATTCAGGGAGACCGCAACGGGACCACCCTCAATATTGAATCCAACGTCGCCGCGCCGGAAAGGATGCTGGAACTGGTTCTCTTTGAAGGGAACATGGTGGGCAGCTACCTCAATATCAACGCTTACGGCGCGCTGGGCACCTATTATTCCGAGCTGCATGCGGAAAACCGGGACGGCCAAATCGTGCTGACAGGAACCCGCAAGGCGGACAACGCCCTGCTCGCCACGGCTGATACCTCCAATTCCGCCGCCGGGGCCGTCCTGCTCTGGAACTGCGGGGAGATCAAGGATGGAACGGAGCTGAGCTCCCTGAACCGCGCCGTTTCCAACGCCTGGAACGACGGAGATTACGCGAGGGCCAACCGCCTTCTGAGCGCCTCCGCCGGAACGGCCATTCCCGGCATCCTGGCCGCGCAAAGGTCCGGCCTGCGGAGGGAAATGACCTTCATCCGCAACCGCGCGGAAACCATGGGCCTCAATCCCGACTACATTCAGGGAGACCTTCCCCAGGTGAACGGCTGGATTGAAGCCAACGGGGGCAGGGATTCCCTGGACGGTTCCAATGAAGGCAACGGTTTCACCCTTAACTCCTGGGGAGGCACCGCCGGGCTGGACGTCAACTGCTCGGAGAATTTCACTTTGGGCGCGGCCTTCTCCGCCAACTATGGGGATTACTCCTCTGACGGGGCTGATTCCGCCTCCGGCGACCTGGACACCTACTACGTGAGCCTCTTCGGCCACTACCGCCACAGGAAATGGGGCCACTCCCTCATTCTCTCCGGAGGCTGGTCAGATGCGGATATTACCCGCAGCGTACGCCATGAGCTGGGAAGCTACCAGGCCAGCTTCAGCACCACCGGCATGAGTTTCGGAGCCATGTATGAGCTTACTTATGATCTGGCTCTCAACAAACGCCGGACGGCCATCCTTCAGCCGGTCGCCAATGTCAGCGTCATGCACTCCTCCGTGGACGGCTTCAATGAAACCGGCGCAGGCGGAGCGGGACTCCGCGTGGATGACATGGATATTACCACCGGAAGCGTGGCCGCCGGTCTGCGCCTGAAAGGCGTTCTGGGTTCCAACCTGACCGGGCGTGATATCACGGGAGAATTCCGCGTTCTGGTTTCTCAGGACTTCGGGGAGGACAAGGCACAGGCCAACGTGGCCTACCTGGCCAATCCGGGCCTTGTCCAGACCATCAGGGGAGCCAAGCTCGGCCGCACCGGCGTCCAGCTGGGCGCAGGCCTCAGCATTCCCTGCTCCGATTACGGCGCCGTTTATGTGGACGGCAATGCGGATCTCCGTTCCGGAGACACCTCCATCGGCGGAGCCCTCGGCTACCGTTACAATTTCTGATCCGGCTCAGGCCTGATTTGACAAGCGCCATGCCTGCATGTCCGGGCATGGCGTTTTCATTATCCGCGGCATCCACATCTCAAGCCGTCGTGCACGGGCTTACCACCTCCCAGGCTGTTTTTCCGGACGCAGGTGTTTCTCGTACGCCTTTGCGCCAGGCGGTTACCGTGTTACCGCCCCAGCCGCAGGAATTCCTCTCTTTTCCCCCGTATTATTTTGATAAACATTGATAATGATTGTTATTTTATTTGAATTTCATGGTAACATAATTTATATTTATTAAAAATAACCTCTTCCCAAATTCATGGCTGAAAATTCAACATTCGAGGAACAGTGGACCCTTCTCAGGAAGGAAACGGGAATGGAAGACGCTCCCCTCCGGCAAAAGCTGGAACACTTCATTTTCCGGCAATATGGCCGGGTGGTTTTGGTGCATTACGTAAAAGCCTTGTCGGCCCTGGAACTCAGCCATCATTTCTACCTGCGGTTCCGCAGGCGGAGCCGTTCCGTGGCGGAACCTATTCTTTACTGGACCGTCCTTGCGGAAACAACCATCAACATGACGCTTGAAGGAGTAAAGGATGTCCAGCCGTCCATCACTCCTCCTGCACGTGCCGGTGTTGCCTCCCAGCTCGACATGTTAAAAGACTGCTACCTCCTTTATTTGAGGGACCGGCAGCATCCCTGCTGGCCTCCGGCATCCCGCAGAAGCCGCGTTATCCGGGACAAATGGAATGCGCCGGAGCTGGAAGCCTCCTATTTTCCCCGGCTGTGCCTGAAAAACACGGACTGCCACTATGCCAACGTCATGAACATACTGCTGGGGGAAACGCTGCACTTCCTGACTGCCCTCCAGCAAATCAGGGACCACGGAAAAACCCTGCTGGAGCTTAAAAAAAGAGCAGCACCCGGACGCTTCCCCGGACGGCGCTCCGTCTTCATCCCCTCGCAGCCCGGAACAACTTCCGTGCGGCAAGCGTTGAAGGCAGCCTGCGCTTTTTCCGCCAGAGGGAAGGAAAGGCCGCCGGAACCCTACAGAATCAGCATGCAATCCCCGTAGGAGAAAAACCTGTACCGTTCCCGGATGGCTTCCAGGTAGGCTTTCATGACCAGCTCCTTGCCGGCAAAGGCGCTGACAAGCATGAGCAGCGTGCTCTGGGGCAGGTGGAAATTCGTGATCAGGGCATCCACCACCTTGTACTTGTAGGGTGGATAAATAAAAATGTTCGTTGACCCGGAGCACTCCTTTAACGGCAGTCCTTCCGCGGTAGCCACATGCTCCAGCACGCGAACGCTGGTGGTGCCCACGGCAATCACCCTCCCGGCCTCATTAATCACCCTCGCGGTGGCTTCAGGCAGGAAAAAATGTTCCGTGTGCATCTGGTGGTCTTCAATCCTGTCCGCCTTCACGGGACGGAACGTTCCCACGCCCACGTGCAGCGTCAGAAAATCATGGGGAACGGCCGCCAGCAGCTCCGGCGTAAAATGCAGCCCGGCCGTGGGAGCGGCAATCGCCCCTTCATGCCTGGCGTAAACAGTCTGGTAGCGCTCCTTGTCGGACGGGTCGCTCTCCCGGTTCATGTAATGGGGAAGCGCCAGGCGGCCGTACTTTTCCTCATCCACCTCCCGGTCAAACCGGATAAGGCGGTAGCCTTCCCCGTCAATGCCTTCCACGGTGCCCACCGCATCACCGATGGAAACCGTACGCCCCAGCTTCATCTTGCGCCCGGGGCGCACCATGCACTTCCACAGCAGGGGGTTGAGCACCTCTGCACGCACCACTTCAATGGCGCCGTCATTGGAAAAATACCTTGCGGGAACCACCCTGGTATCATTCAGGATGAAATGGTCCCCTTCCCGCACATATTCCGGCAGGTCGCAAAAATGCCTGTGCTCAATCAGGCCGGTATCCCGGTGGATGACCATCATCCGGGAGGCGGCGCGGTCCGGGAGGGGGCGGTCCGCTATCAACTCTTCCGGCAGCGGATAATCAAAATCAATGGTGCGCACGGCCAAGTGCATTGCCACGAATCCGCCGAAAGGTCAATACCTTTAAACCATAGGTAACACAATTATATCTTTACCCTGCTTCGGTTAATATGGTATGGAAGGATACATGAACAATTTGCTGTTAGCAAACATCTCCAACGCCACCGCCTGGGGGACCATCCTGGTGATCGTCCTCGTCATCTTTCTGGTCATCTTCTTCGCCATCATCGCCAAATTCTTCAAGACATGGCTGCGCGCGCGCCTCGCGAAAGCCCCTGTCTCCATGAGCAACATGCTGGGAATGTGGCTCCGCAAAGTGCCCTACCCCCTGGTAGTGGACACCCGCATCACGGCGGCCAAGGCCGGACTGGACATCAGCACGGATGAACTGGAAGCCCACTTCCTGGCCGGCGGCGACATCGTGGACTGCGTCCTCGCCCTGATTGCTGCGGAAAAAGCCGGCATCCCGCTGAGCTATGACCGTGCCTGCGCCATTGACCTGGCCGTGAAAGGCACGTCCAAGACCGTGCTGGAAGCCGTGCGAACCTCCATCAACCCCCGCGTCATCGACTGCCCGAACCCCAGCTCCGGCCAGACGCGCCTGACGGCGGTGGCCCGTGACGGCATTGCCGTGGCAGTGCGTGCCCGCGTGACGGTGCGCACCAACCTGGACCTTTTCGTAGGCGGCGCCACGGAAGAAACGGTGGTCGCCCGCGTCGGGGAAGGCATCGTCTCTGCCGTAGGCTCCGCGCCCTCCTACAAGGATGTTCTGGAAAAGCCGGAGGTAATCTCCCGCACCGTGAGCGACAAGGGCGTGGACGCCGCCACGGCGTTTGAAGTGCTTTCCATTGACATTGCAGACGTGGACGTGGCCGGCAACGTGGGCGCGCGCCTCCAGGCCGAACAGGCGGAAGCGGACAAGCAGATTGCCCAGGCCAAGGCGGAAGTCCGCCGCGCCGCCGCCGTAGCCACGGAACAGGAAATGGCCGCCAAAACGCAGGAAATGCGCGCCAAGGTGGTGGAAGCGGAAGCCCAGATTCCCATGGCCATGGCGGAAGCCTTCCGCAACGGCAACCTGGGAGTGCTGGATTACGCCCGCTACCAGAACGTAGTGGCCGATACCAAGATGAGGGATTCCATTGCCAAGCCGGATGCTTCCCCCTCTTCCATTAAATAAATTCTCAGGCCACCGGAGAGACCGGATTTTCTCTCCGGTGGCCCTTCCTCCTTTATGGATTCACTGGCATACATGCTCGCCTCCGGCGGCGATGACGACAGCCTGAAGCTCTGGTTCTGGCTGATCGTGGGGGCGATCTTTCTCATCAAGAAAGTAATTGAGTTTTTGAAACCAAAAGAAAAAGATGAGGAAACGCCCGTCCTGGACACGGAAGACCATCATGAAAAACGCGTGAAGGAAGTCATTGCGGAAATGCGCCGGACCAATCCGCAGCCGCGGCAGCCACAGCCGGCACGGCCACAGGCTCCGGCGCGCGCTCCGCGCCCCTCCGCCCCACCCGTGGAGCTTCCCACTCCCGCCGTGGCCCGCAAGCGCCGTCCTGAACCGGAACCCAAGCCGGAGTGGACGGCGGAAACCGCCCAGCAAACCGCCCAGAACGTGCTGGAACGCTACGTAAAGGCCACGGAAGAAGCCCGGCAGTCCATGCGTTCCCTGTCTGACGCGGAACAGGCTGCCCTGCATCGTTTGCAGGAAAGGGAAATGAAGGAAAGCCGGTCTGAACCGCTTCCCACGGTCGCCGCGTCCGAACCTCTTTCCCTGAAAAACTCCCTGCGCCGTTCCCAATCCTTGAAAACGGCCATTCTTTATCAGGAAATCCTGGGAAAGCCCAGAGCGCTCCGGGGCGTTTCCTTCAGCGGGGAATAATAGAGGGGGGGATTCCTCTCTCCGTCCATTCAAAAACCGGTTTTCCCTGGACTTGAAGGAAAGTTTTCAGAATATTTTTTATCGGAAAGGTTGTATGAAGGCCGGGAAACCGGACAAGTCCGGCTGGATGGAAAGCTCATCTTGAAGCCCGCAGGGCGGGTAAATCTGGAAGATGGACGAATCAACCTTTCATTCCCAGTCGGAGGCGCTCGTCCATGCCGCGGCAACTCCTGCCTTTTTCTTCATTCCCCCTTGCCTGGAAAGGAAAGGGGAGGTACCCTTCACCCGCAATGACAGATTCACCTTTGCAGATAGCCGGACGCCAATTCACCTCCCGCCTGATGGTGGGAACGGGAAAGTTTTCTTCCAATGAGAGCATGAAAGAAGCTCTGGAAGCTTCCGGCTCCCAAATTGTGACGGTGGCTCTGCGCCGGGCGGACCTGACGGGCTCCCATGACCCCGCCGCCAATATTCTGGATTTCATCGACCCTGAAAAATACCTTATTCTCCCGAACACCAGCGGAGCGACAACGGCGGAAGAAGCCGTGCGACTGGCGCGACTGGCGGCGGCAGCCGGACTCCCCAACTGGATCAAGCTGGAAATCCATCCGGACGCCCAGTATTTGATGCCGGACCCCATTGAAACGCTGAAAGCGGCGGAAATCCTGGTCAGGGAAGGCTTCACGGTGCTTCCCTACATCAATGCGGACCCCGTGCTGGCCAAACGCCTCCAGGAAGCCGGAGCGGCAGCCGTCATGCCTCTGGGCGCTCCCATAGGCACCAACAAGGGCGTGCTGACCAGGGAGCTGATCAACATCATCATTGAACAGGCCGTCGTGCCCGTAGTGGTGGACGCCGGGCTGGGAGCCCCCAGCCATGCGGCGGAAGCCCTGGAGATGGGGGCGGACGCCGTGCTCGTCAATACGGCCATCGCCGCCGCCGGAGACCCCGCCTCCATGGCGGAAGCGTTCGCGCTGGCCTGCCGCGCCGGGCGCATGGCCCATCTGGCCGGCCTTCCCGCCGTTTCCGTCCGGGCTGCCGCCACCAGCCCCCTCACTTCCTTCCTGCATTAAAAGTGCAACGGGAGGGAAAGCGTTTCTTTCCTAACCCCCACAGCCTAGGAAGCCTTGGAAGCCCCCTTCGCCAGCTTTTTGCGAATGAAAAATTCCAGAATGAAACAGGCGGCCACAAACAGGAGGATCAGGGGAATCAGATAAGGCTGGCTGAAGAACATCTGGTAGAAAAAGGCTCCCAGAATAAACAGCATCAGCAGGAACCCGAGGATAATCAGCAGCACGTTCCCCTGCGTCTCTTTCCGGAGCCGCCAATGGGCAACGAACACCGCCAGGTAGCTGATCAGGAAACAGGCGCCCGCCAGATTGGCGATGGCTACCAGGTTAAAGGCATTCGTCATCACCAGAATGCCCAGCAGAAGATAGAAAAAGCCTTCCGTGCCGCTGCCCCAGAAAGGCTGCTTGAAGATGGCTCCCAGCTGGCCGTTGCGCGCGAGTGCCCGGGAAATGTCCAGCATGCTGAACATGGTGGCGTTAATGGCTGACGCCGTGGCAATGAGCGCCGCCACGGATACGGCCATGAAGCCCCACACGCCCAGCACGGGATAGGCGGCCTGCGCCACGGCGGTTTCCGTGTGGCTTTCCAGGGAAGTGGCGGGAACGTTGGTCAGCACTACGTAGGAAAGCACCAGGTACAGAACCAGCACGATGCCGATAGCCAGGAAAATGGCCTTGGGCAATGTTTTGGAAGGATTTTTCAGATTGCCCGCCGTATTGGCCATCATGCCGTAGCCGGCAAACGCGAAAAACGTCAGTCCCACGCTCCCCAGCAGCCCGTCCAGTCCTTTCACCGGAATGGGGTCCGCGCCCACTGGCACGGAAGAACCGAAGCTGGCAAGCATCAGAACCGTCAGAATAAGAAGCTTGAACGCCACCATCACCACCTCCGACTTCCCTACGGCCTTGGCTCCTCCCATGTTCAATGCTCCCAGCAGCAGAATGGCCACGCTGGCGAAAAGGGCGGTGGAATAGATGTTGGTTAATTCGTCCGGCAAAAACAGGCGGGACGCATAGGCCCCGAAGGACTTGGCGACCAGGGCCACGGTAATGACCAGCGTTCCCAGGTAAATCAGCGTCAGCGCGCCGGAGAGGGTCTTATGGGAAAAAGCCTCGTTGAAATAATCCATGATTCCTCCGGAACCGGGATAACGGGAACCCAGCTTGGCGTAGGTATAACCGGAAAGCAGGGCCGCGACGCCTCCCAGCAGGAAGGACCAGTACACGTTTTTGCCCGCCATCAGGGTCGCCTGACCCATGAGGGCGAAAATTCCCGCTCCTACCATGGAACCTATTCCCAATGCAATCACGCTCCACAGGGATAAATATTCTTTTGGAGCCTTCCCGTGCATAAGGGAATTAGAGAGCTTACAGGGACGGAACGTTGACCTTTCCATACGAGATGACACGTCCTGCCGGTCCGGAACGCCCCGCAGCGTCATCATGACTATTCAGGCACGGCTTTCCCCTTGAACCGTCCGCAGGCGGCATGTAGGGTACGGCTGATGATCAAAACCGCCATTTTTGATTTTGACGGAACGCTTGCGGATACCATACCCCTGTGCCGGGAAGCCTTCCGCCGCGCCGTCCGGGAACTGGACGGCAGAACGTTGACGGATGAGGAAATCGAACGCCAGTTCGGGCCGGACGACCTGGGCGTCATCCAAAGACTGCTTCCCGGAAAGCCGGAACTGCACGAAAAAGGCAGGGAACTGTTCCTCCGCTATTACCGTGAGCTGCATCCGGAACTGGCTCCCACTCCCTTCCCCGGGGCGGCCGGACTGCTGCACGCCCTGCGCAGCCGCGGCATCCGTCTGGCCATGGTCACCGGCAAACGCCTGGAAAGCGCGGAGATTTCCCTTCAATTTTTCCATCTGGCCGAGTTCTTCCCCATTCTGGAAACAGGCTCCCCTGAGGGCGGCGTGAAGCCGGACCGCATCAGGCGGGCGCTGGACCGCCTGGACTCTTCCGCCGGGGAAGCCATCTACATCGGGGATTCCCCCACGGACGTGGACGCATGCCGCGCCGTTCCCATCCGCATTCTTGCCGCAGGATGGGCCGCGGAGGCGGATGTAAAGGGGCTCGAAGAACGGAAGCCTGACTACCTCCTGACCCGCTTTGAAGACCTGGACCGCTTTTTCCGGGAACATGATGGGAATGAGGGCCTTTAATATTGCAATCCCGCAGGAAATCGGACACCATTACTCACCCCGTTAACACCAATCCTTCCATGACTCCTCAGAAAGAATCCGGAAAAGAGGGCCTGAAAATCCTGCTCATGCTCGCCAGCGTCATCGTCATCACGGCCGGGCTGCAGGCGGGGAAGCCGGTGCTGCTCCCCATCGTCCTGTCCGGCTTTCTGGCGATCGTCAGTTACCCGCTGACCACTTTTTTCAAGGGCCGTCTTCGTTTTCCGCACTGGCTGGCGGTAACCTTCACGGTGATCATGGACTTCGGCATTCTTGTGGGCCTGGCCTATCTGGCCCAGTACCTGGGGCAGGACCTGGCCCGGACGGTCACGGTCAAATACCAGCCCCTGATGATGGAGAAAATCCACGAACTCCGCGCCTTCCTCATTGAACGTGACTGGAACAATCTGGCGGACCAGATGCTTCAGGAACTCCCGGACCTGCTCAACGGGCAGCGCATCGTGGCGTTCTCCACGGGGGTGATGGGGCAGCTCGCCTCCATGCTGACCTTCACCACCCTGATTCTGATCCTGATGACCTTCTTCCTGGGGGGAAGCCCCCCGCTTCCGGATGAACATCAACAAACTGGGCAACAACAGCGACACGGGAATCCGCAAATTCCAAAGCTCTGGCCGGAGTACAGAAATACCTGATTATCAAAACCTTCATTAGCGCAGCCACCGGACTGCTGGCCTTCCTGCTCTGCTACTACATGAAGGTGGACTTCCCGCTGCTGTGGGGCATCGTGGCCTTCGCGCTCAACTTCATCCCCACCTTCGGCTCCATCATCGCGGCCATTCCCCCCACCTTGCTCGCCATGCTCCTGATCAGCCCCACCGCGGGCATCATCGTAGCCGGCGGCTACCTGGTGATCAACACGGTCCTGGGGAGCTGCCTGGAACCCATGCTGCTGGGCCGCCAATTCGGCATCGTGACAAGCATGGTCCTGCTCTCCGTCATCTTCTGGGGCTGGGTATGGGGCCCCATCGGCATGCTGCTGGCCGTCCCCATCACCATGCTGATCAAGCTCGGGCTGGAAAGCTCCAAGGATCTCGCCTGGATCGCCCAGCTCATCGACAACCCCCCTACGCCCAGATTCCCGCTCCCTCCTCTCCATTCCGGGAAAACCAACGAAAGCACAACCAAGGAATAATCCATGCATTCATTCGCATATAAAAACGGCACGCTCTACTGTGAAAACGTCAACCTCCAGGAACTGGCGGACAAGGAAGGCACCCCCCTGTACGTCTACAGCAAGCAGACCATTCTGAACCATTTCCACCGCCTCAGGGAAGCCCTGGCGCCCCTTAACGCGGAAGTGGCCTACGCCGTCAAGGCCAGCTCCAACATCGCCATCCTGAACCTCATGGCCCGCAATGGCGCGGGGTTCGACATCGTTTCCGGCGGAGAACTCTTTCGCGTCCTCAAGGCCGGGGGGGACCCTTCCAAATGCACCTATGCCGGCGTGGGAAAAACAGAGGCGGAAATCCGCTACGCCCTGGAACAGGGCATTTACTGCTTCAATGTGGAATCGGAGGCGGAACTGCGCGCCATTGACGCCATCGCCGCGTCCATGAGAGTGAAGGCTCCGGTAGCCGTGCGCGTCAATCCCAATGTGGAGGCGGGAACGCACAAATACATCACCACCGGGAAGGCTGAAAACAAATTCGGCGTGGACTTTGAACTCATTGAACCTCTTTACGAGATGGCGGCCCGCGAACTTCCGAACCTCCAACTCAAGGGCCTGCAGATGCACATCGGCTCCCAGCTCACCCAGGCGAAACCCTTCCTGGAAGCCGTCAGGAAAGTGGCTCCGCTGGCCGCCGCGCTGAAAGAAAAGCACGGCATCGAATTCTTCTCCATCGGCGGCGGCATCGGCATCGTTTACCAGGATACGCTGGATTCCGGCGTCAAGGAATGGTGGAATGAAGACTGCGCCCAGCTCACGCTGAGCACTTACGCCCAGGCCGTCGTTCCCACCCTCCAGCCTCTGGGCCTGCATATCATCGTGGAACCGGGACGCCTCATCGTGGGAAATGCGGGCGCGCTCATCACCCGCTGCCTGTATGAAAAGACTGGAAAGGCCAAAACCTTTAAAATCGTGGATGCGGGCATGAACGACCTCATCCGCCCCGCCCTCTACCAGGGGTATCATGAAATCATCCCGGTCAGGGAACACCTCTCCGAATCCTGCATTACCACGGACGTCGTCGGCCCCATCTGCGAATCCGGGGACTTCCTGGCCCAGAACAGGGACATGACGGACGTGCGCCAGGGAGAACTCCTGGCCGTGCTGTCCGCCGGCGCCTACGGTTTTTCCATGTCCTCCAACTACAATTCCCGCCCCATGGCGGAAGAAGTGCTGGTGGACGGAAACCAGTGGAACGTCATCCGCAGCCGCCAGACCTGGGAAGACCTCATCCGGGGGGAATCCATTCCGGAATAACCTCCCGCGCTTCATCTTTCCCCACTTTCAAAGGGGCGTCTCACGAAGATAAAAACCGGAGGAGGGACGTCCCTTTTCCTATTATTCCATGCTGAAGGGAAAAAGCATTTTCCCTCTCCCCCGCGTTGTTGCCTTACTTTCATCCTTCCGGCTCCAGTGCCGCCTTCAGTGATACTAATCAGGCTTCATGCCATCATTGACCCACCAGGGGAACATGACGGCACGGAAAAGCCTTCAACCCGCCGCGAGACGAGAAAAAACGATATTTTTCCGCCTCCCTGACCGTATACTGAAAATGAAATACTACCTGCGGACAGCATGCGGCGTCATCCTGGGGGCAATAGCCTGCGTGCAAGGCTTTGGAGCTACGGCCCATCATGACAGCTGCATCCAGGAAGGCTGGAAAGAGGAAATTCCCCAGCCGGTTTACCCTGACAAAGACCTCGTGGATCTTTACCATAAAACATGGGAAATCGCGGCCGGACGGGTAAGAAAAGGCCCTGAGGGCCTCCCCGGGTCGCCCTACATGGATGAAAACTGTTACGAAGACCAAATCTGGATTTGGGATACCTGTTTCATGGTGCTCTTTGCCAAGTATGCACCGAACTCATTCCCCGGAGAGGGAAGCATGGACAATCTGTACAAACCCATTTGGGATAAGGAAAAAACTCCGCTTCGCATTCACCTCGTGGACAATCCTCCGTTGTTCGCATGGGTTGAAAAGGAATACTACGACTTTACCGGAAACAAAAACCGCATCCATGAAATCCTGAATCGGAAACAGTACCTTCAAAAACATTTTGACTGGTTTGCCAATGCCAAAGCGGGAGAACGTTTCGAATGCTCTCCCCAAAACATCCACCTGAACGCCATTGGTGAAGATGGCTTTACATGGACGGGGGGCGCCAGCGGAATGGACAACACGCCCAGAGGCCGGGACGCAGGCGGCTACAATAAGATTCTATGGATTGACGCCATTTCCCAGCAAGCCCTGAGCGCACGCTGCATGGCCCAATTGGAACAATCACTGGGCAATGCAGGCGCAGCCGGGAAATGGGAGGCCGTCTACCGCAAGCTGAAAGACAAAATAAACGAACTGTACTGGGATGAGCAGGACGGGTTCTACTATGATGTGGCGATAGAAAGCAGGCAGCCCTGCCGCATCAGGACGATGGCCTCCTACTGGCCGCTTTTAGCCGGAGTTGCTTCGCCGGCCCAGGCGGAAAAGATGGTAAAATACCTTCTGGACCCGCAGGAATTCGGAGGAGACTACCCGACGCCCACCCTTTCCCGCAGGGATAAGGACTACCATGGCCAAACCGGGGATTACTGGCGCGGCGGCATCTGGCTGCCCACCACGTACATGACCGTCAAGGCGCTGGAAGAATACGGCTACCATGAAGAAGCCGACATGATCGCTGAAAAAATCATCCGCCAGCAGCTTGCCGCTTACCATGGCATCAAACCGCACACGATATGGGAATGCTACAGCCCCAGTTCCAACGAGCCGTCTACCGAACATGGACGCAGGGCCCGGCCGGAATTTTGCGGCTGGTCGGCGCTGGGCCCCATTTCCCTCTTCATTGAAAACGTTCTGGGCTTCCATAAGGTTTCTGCACTACGGAATGAAGTCCAGTGGAGATTGAAAAGGGAGAAAGGCAGGCACGGATTAAAAAATCTTCATTTCGGGACGACTACCACCGACATCGTTTTTGACGGCAAAAACACCGTTGGCGTAACAAGCAACAACCCTTATTCCCTAGTGATTAACGGCAAAAAATACGCCATCAAACCCGGCACCGCCTCCATCACCCTGAAATAAAACACCCGGCCGGACATTCCCGGATCTTTAAAAATCCGCGCCGCGGCATCAGCCCTGCGGCTTTCCGGTCCACCCCCGGCACCGGAGGCAGGACTTCTTTATTCCCTCCAGGGCAAATCCCGTAAAGCCGCCTTGCAGACACCCGCGGAATATACTATTTACGTTAAACCTTTTTCCTCTCTTTTTCATCCCTTTTCCGTCATGTTTTCCAAAAGCCTCTTTCTAGCCGCAGGCCTCCTGTTCGCGTCCGCCGCCTATTCCCTCCCCTCCAGGCCCGTACCGGGCGACCCGGCCATCATCCCCCTTCCATTCACGCTGGATGTGGAAAAAAACAAGCCGGGATTTCTGGTCAGCAACACGCTGCCTGTTTCCAAAACGGGAGATAAAAGCTGTATTGCCTCCTTCGTAACGGGGTTCTCCGACAACATTCATCAAATCAAGGTCAGCCCGGCCCCCTCCGCGGCCAATGCCGTGCAGATCCTCCTGAAAAAAGACGCCTCCCTGTCTCCGGAATGGTATTCCATCAAGGTCTCCACGCAAGGTGTCACCGTCTTATGCACGTCCCCCGCCGGAGCTTTCTATGCGGCGCAGACCCTCAAGCAGTCTCTGGAAAAGGATGCCGCCGGCCACTGGGCCCTTCCCTGCATGACCATCACGGACAGTCCGCGCTTCACGTGGCGCGGCATCATGATTGACAGCGGCCGCAATCCCCGTTCCATCGCGGAGCTGAAAACCATCATCGACCTGCTCGCCTGCTACAAGGTAAACACCATCCACTGGCACCTGACGGAAGACCAGGGCTGGCGGCTGGAAATCAAAAAATATCCCAGGCTCACCTCCATCGGCGCCACCCGCCCGGAAAGCCCCATTCCCGGCAACCGCAACAAGGGAGACGGAAAACCCTTCACCTTCTTCTACACCCAGAAGGAAGTAAAGGAGCTGGTGGACTACGCCAAACGCAGGCACATCACCATCGTGCCTGAAATAGAAACGCCGGGACACGCCGCGGCCGCCATCACGGCCTATCCCGAATTCGGCAACAAGGACATTCCCGGCTACAAGCCCCGGGTGGCGACGCGCTGGGGCATTCTCCCCTTCACGTTCAGTCCCACGGAACCCACCTTCAAATTCATTGACGGCATCCTGGAAGAAGTCTGCCGGCTCTTTCCGGATTCCCCCTACATCCACATAGGCGGGGACGAAGCCCCCAAGCAGCAGTGGAAAAACTCCCCCCAGGCCCAGGAGGTGATGAAGAAAAACGGCTTGAAAAACGAACAGGAGCTCCAAAGCTACTTCGTCCACCGCGTGGAAAAACTCGTCAACGCGCGCGGCAAACAGATCATCGGCTGGGATGAAATCCGGGAAGGCGGCCTTTCCAAGACAGCCACCCTGATGGTCTGGCATGATCCCGGCATTGCCCGGGAAGCCATCAAGCACGGAAACAAGGTGATCATGACTCCCTTTGAAAGCACGTACCTGATCCGGCAGGAGGGTCCGCATCCGGAAGGCCCCGAATATGAAATGGCGACTTTCTCCACCATTCCGCTGCAAAAAGTCTATAACATGAATCCCGTTCCGAAGGGGCTCACCCCGGAACAGGAAAAAAACATCCTGGGCGTGCAGGGAAGCTGCTGGAGCGAATACATGACCACACTGGCCAAATGGCAGTACATGGTATTTCCGCGCATGTTCGCCATCGCGGAGCTGGGCTGGACGCAGCCCGGCCGCAAGGACTTCACAGACTTCAAGGAACGCCTGGACAGGCACAAGCCCTTCCTGGATGCGCAGCGCGTCAACTACCGGACGGACTCCGGAGAACCGGCGCAGCCGGAGGCGAAAATGATCCGCGAATGACCATGTCCCGCAAGAGCTCTGCAACCCCTGCGCGCGCCTGAGTTCAGCCTTGCCCTCCCGAAAAAAAACACCTATCATGTCCCCGTTATGCCAATAGCCACACCAGAACAATACATTACCATGCTTGAAACGGCCAAGAAGGAAGGCTATGCCTATCCGGCCGTCAACGTGACCACGATCGAAGTGATCAACGGCGCCCTCCGCGCCTTCTCCGAAGCCAAGAGCGACGGCATCATCCAGGTTTCCATCGGCGGCGGCAAATTCGCCTCCGGCACCTCCATCGGCAGTTCCGCCCTTGGCGCCATTGTTCTGGCGGAAGCCACGCGCCGCCTGGCTGAAAAGCACAACGTGCTTGTAGCCCTGCACACGGACCACTGCCAGCCCGAACACGTGGACACCTTCCTGCGTCCCCTGATCGCCGAATCCCGCCGCCGCGTGGAACGCGGTGAAGCCCCCCTCTTCAACTCCCACATGCTGGACGCCTCCACGCTGCCCATGGCTGAAAACCTCAAGCTTTCCCGTGAACTGCTGAAGGAATGCGCAGAACTGGGCATCGTCCTTGAAATTGAAATCGGCGTCGTGGGCGGCGAAGAAGACGGCGTGGACAACTCCGGCCACCCCGCTGACAAGCTCTACACCTCTCCGGAAGACATGCTGATGACGTATGAAGCCCTGGCCCCCCTCGGCAAATTCATGCTGGCCGCCACCTTCGGCAACGTGCACGGCGTGTACAAGCCCGGCCACGTCAAGCTGAAGCCCAGCATCCTGCGCGACGGCCAGGAAGCCGTAGTCGCCAAGCACGGCGAAGCGGCCCGCATGCCCCTCGTTTTCCACGGCGGTTCCGGTTCCGAACTCTCCGACATCCGCGAAGCCGTTTCCTACGGCGTAGTCAAGATGAACATCGACACCGATACGCAATACGCCTTCACCCGCCCGATCGTCTCCCACATGTGCGAACACATCAACGGAGTGCTCAAGATTGACGGTGAAGTGGGCAACAAGAAGGACTACGATCCCCGTTCCTACCTCGCCAAGGGTGAAAAGGGAGTCGCCGCCCGTCTCCAGGAAGCCGCAGACAACCTCATGTCCGCCGGCAAGACCCTCTTCGGCAAGATATAAACAGCCCTTCAACGGCTTTGATGCAATGCCCGGTTTCCCCAAAGGAACCGGGCATTTTTTTCGCTCTTCGGACTGCGGATAAGAAATCCGCAGACAACATGTTTTTTTGAGGCAGAAAGGGTAGCAGCAGGAGAAAGGAGGATTGCAGAGCGATGGGAAAAGAACGCCCCTGCTTTTTCTTCCAAACCTCCCATTAAATGGATGGTTCAAAGAAAATGTTCCGCTGTCGTCCAGTTGGCGGATTTCTTATTCGTTAATGTTCGTTCGACTTTAAGACTGACTCCTTTTCGACATGAGCAACGAACTCCGCATTTTTCCCCCCGAGGTCCACTCTCCACACAAAACAACGCTGAAAGCGGTCCTTTCCACAGCTGCAGGCCGGGAATTCCATCAATACATGGATATTGAATCCACCGGAAACGTGGACATTGACAAAGACGACTTGGCGGACGCCTGGTGCATCTTCTTCATCCATAAAATGATGGAAACGGGCGGCGAATTCTCCGTTACAGGGCCGGGGCGCCTGTCCCGTTCCCTGCTGGTCAATCTGGACCGCTACGCGGAAGCCTGGAACCGCTGGATGCCCAACGCCTTTCACCGCGTCACCATCCATGCCGCCGAGCGAGACGACTCCGCTGTTCCCCAGCGGGACGAAGCCATTTCCTGCTTTTCCGGCGGTCTGGACGCCTGCTTCACCGCCTACCGCCACCGGAAAGGCTTGGCAGGCCCCCAGACCCTTAATCTGACGGCCTGCGTGATGTTCCAGGGAGCGGACATTGCGGAAAACAACCAGGAACACTTTGACAAGGCTTTCTCCAAGGCCAGAGAACTGCTGGAAGACATCGGCATCCGCCAATTCTACCGCATCCGGACCAATTTCCGGAACATGGGGATGGATTACGAAATGACCTACCATACCATGCTGATGGGAGGAATGCGCGTTTTCACCTCCCGCTTCGGTTACTTCATGGCGGGCAGCGAAGGGTCCTATGACTCCTTCTCCTACCCCTGGGCCTCCAATCCCATCACGGACCACTATCTAGGCTCCCACAGCAAGGAAGCCGTCACGGACGGCATGGGACATGATCGTACGGAAAAAGCCGGACTCATCGCGCAGTGGGATAAGGCCATGGCCCTGCTGAGATGCTGCTGGGAAGGTAAAGACGCGTCCGGCAACTGCGGCGTATGCACCAAATGCCGCCTGACCATCATGAACTTCATGGCCATGGGAGTGCCCAGGGACAAAATAACGTGCATGCCGCGCAACGCCATGAATGAAGATATCTCCCAAATTCAGTTTAACCGCCCTTTCCGCGTCCTCTATGCCCAGGAAATACTCAAGCATGCCAAGGCCAACGGACTGGGGCAGGAGCCCTGGGCGGTCACCTTGGAACGGCGGCTGGCGGAAAGGGATCTTCCGCCAACCGGCATGAGACATAAAATCCGCCAACTCTTCCAACACTCATGATCACGATTAACCATCCATCCGTACAGACAGAGGGAAATGCGGTCACCATCTCCTATCCCATTCTTCAGGACGGCCACGCGCCGCGCACGCTTTCGTTTACGGTAGACTCCCGTTTCCGTGACTTTTTGAATCCCGGCAGGGCGGATGGAGCCCTTGTGGCCCTGCTTCCATGGATTTCCCAGCAGGGCGGTCAGGTTCGCGTTCTTCCCGCCATCTCCGCGCACCTGTACCACTTCGGCATACGGCTCCTCTCCCATATCCTGACAGGAATAGGGCCTTTCCTGAAACCCGTTGAACTGGCGGGAGAAGTTCACGCGGAAGTTCTTTCCCCCATTCCCGGCTGCCGCATTGGTACGGGCGGGTCCCTGGGGGTGGATTCCCTGTGCACTATCGCGGAGCTGGAAAAGGCGGGGACGCCTGTCACCCACCTGTTCCACAATAACTGCGGCTCCCATTGGGGAAACCGGGAACTGCTTGAAGGCAGACGAAAGCTCAGCCGGAATTTTGCTGAAAAAAACGGTATGGAATTCGTCTGGATGGATTCATCCCTGTACGATTTTTATGGCAACGAGGGATATTTGAACTGGTTTCCCTTTTTGGATTCCGGCAGTGTGCTTGTCCTGAATGGATTAATGAATTCATACTGGACTTCCGCCACCTATCATATCAATCATCCGGATTTCACCACCAGGGACCGGAGGGATTACTGTGAATTCCATCTTCAATCCCACATTCTATCCGCGGCGGAAACGGAACAGGTACGTTTCCACCTGCATGGCCTGGATTTGGCAAGGTATGAAAAAACAGCCATCCTTGCCAATTATCCTCCTGCCTGCGACTTCCTCAATGTTTGTCTGGAACGTGCTTTCAACTGCGGCACATGCTTGAAATGCCGCCGTACGATTTCCCAGCTTTATCTGCTTGGTCATTTGCAGGAATTTTTCCAAGGTTTTCAACTTGAGGGCTTTTCAAGACAAGCCGCTGCGCTTCCTCGCAAAAACGATTGTTCATTCAGGCCACTTCCAGCAGGAAATGCTTTATCTCTTGAAGCATTCCACGGTCCTTTCCCCATCTGAAAAACGGCAGGTATGGTTCCACTGCATCAGAAAGCAGCCTTCCCTGTTGTCCCGAAGTTCCCAGTAACCCAACCTCCCTTCCGATTCCGGTTTCCCATGGCTACTTCCCAGCTCATTCCACAACAACAGGTCGATATTCAACCCAATGGGACTTCCCGCCTGTATTGCGATTTTATTTCTCCCGGTTATAACTGCCGGGTATGGGTAGACCTCGCACCCTTCGACCAGGCCCCCACAGTGGAAAACAATTTTGCAGACGCATGGATCAGGATGCTCATTTTTGAAATGATGCATGTCGGAGGCCGTTTTGAAGTGAAAGGGGCCGTCAGTCTTACTCTGCTTCGGAATTTAGAGCATTTCATGGAAGCCTGGTCGCAAATGCATCCTGAGTATCTTAACGTGGTAGATATCAAGCCGGACCGGATTATAGACGACAGAAACGCGCCGGTGGACGATTCTGCGGTTGCCCTCTTTTCCCAGGGGCTGGATGCGACCTTCGCCTTGTACAGGCATGCGTCCCCACATCGGAAACCGCGGTATGATTCCCTGGATGTGAAAGCCTGCCTGCTGGTACAGGGCGGAGACCGGGGACTTTACGAAGAACCCCTGTTCCTGCGCTGTTATGAAAAAGCTCTCTCTACGATTGAGGAACTGGGCATCACGCACCTTCTGCGCTGCGGAAGCAATTATCCTGAAATTTTCCCTCTGGATACATTCTGGAACAACCAGCTTAACTGGGGATTTCACTGGCAACTGGTTCATCTGGCGGCTTTGACAGGCATGGCATCCTTTTGGCAAAGGGATTATGGCAATGTACTGGTGGGGAGCACCTATCCCTATTCATCCGGCGTAGTGGATTTTGGCTCCAACTTTGTGACGGACCCCCTCCTTTCTTCCCGGCGATTCCGTGTGTATGAAGAAGGCTGGGGATTCACCCGGAGCCAGAAGGCAAAATTGGTCAGCCAATGGGAAAGAGGACTGCGCAACCTGAGAGTATGCTGGCACTCCAATCCGGATCAGGACAATTGCGGAGTATGCGAAAAATGCTTCCGGACCATCCTGAATTTCAAGGCCTCCGGAGCTTTTTATTTACGCGATATATCTTTGGATGAAATTCGCGACAAGGAGATATGGAATGAACACATCTTTTACGAATACCAGACCATTCTGGAAGATGCCGAAAAATGGGGAACTTCTCAGGAACCGTGGGCTCAGGCATTAAAGGAAAGGCTGTCCCTGGGTGTGTACCCGGCGCCCAAGCCATTGACTTTCCCTCAACGGATGGGAAAGAGAATCAAACACTTCCTGTACTATAAAAAAGAAGATGCGGCCAGCGTCCGCATCAAGATTCTTGGCCTTCGGATCTATAAACGTAAAAAAGAGGGTCCCCTGCATCAAAGCCGCGAATGATAAAGCCTGTCCCATGCAAGCGTGCGGCGGCCATAAATATCCTCAACCCACCCGCTTCTTGCAAATCCGCAAGCCGCAGACCTTGACACGGAGCACTCCGTTCTCCTCCTTGCGGTAATAAAGGTACTTGGACAAAGCGGCGGCTTTCCCTATCTGCCGCGCATGCTTCGCCTTCCTTTCCCGGCAGCGGTCGAGGTCCGGTACAGTCAAAACCTTCTCCAGCCAGGGAAATTCACTCAACTCATTCAACAGATGTACGCGGGGGAAAACGCTCCCGCAGGGACAACTCATAAATTCCGGAAATTTTGCCGTAAACATTGTCCATCAGAAAAACCTCCTTGCCCAGAAGAGCTCCGGAAATGCCCAGATGGAGCCTGTCCGTCAAGATGGCGTCAGGCTGGTCCAGCGCCTTCAAAAGCCAGCGGGTATAGGCAAAAGCGTGTTCCACCTCATCAATCACGCGTACGGAATACACGGAAAGGTCCGTATTCAAAGGGAGTTCCTTCAACGCTTGAGCGTGGCCGGTACTTTCCGGATCATCTCGCAGGCAAACGGCAAGCTTTCCGGCGCCGGGCAACGCTACCAAGGAAGTCTTGACATCCCTTTTCATGCGCTTGCCCCACGCCCGTTCCTCCATCTCCAGAAAAGGCAGCCTGACGGGCCGCTTCTTCAGCATCTCGGGCTCCGCGGCCACGGCCATGTCATCCGCCAGCAGGAATCGCGCCTTCCCATTCCTTGACAGGCAGTAGTCATAACTAGCCCGTTCCCGGCAAAACACGGTAAAACGTTCATCCAGCACATCCACCAGTTCATCACAATCCCTGAAGCTCTGGGGTAGGATCACGCACTTCCGGAGGCGCGGATCCGAAAAAAGGCGTACATAATGAGGCAGCATGCCAAAATAGGGGACAAAACCTCCCCCGCCGCCGTAAACCAGCGTTATTTCCTCCTTTCCTGCAGGGAGTTCCGGGCCGCATGAACTGAAATTCAGCTCTTCCCTTTCAAACAGGGCGACCGTGGAAGCGGCAATCAGGGCATCCCCCACATTCCCCTGGTTCATCATGTAATGGAACGGCCCCAGCTCACGCAGAAGCTCCATCATCGCGTGAACAGGGACAGGGGAACAGGAAATCCGGCTACAATCCATCGCCCTGATTCTACCTTACCGGCCATCAGGACGCAACTACATCGGACGGGGTCGCCTCTCCGGCGTTCCGGCACCTCTAGTTGCCAGCTTTGCGGGACTCCCTCACGCGGTCATTGGCGTTCAGGATGCGCTTGCGCAGGCGGATGAAATGGGGGGTGGCTTCCACCAGTTCATCAGGCTCAATGTACTCAATGGCGCGTTCCAGGGAAAAGGCGACGGGAGGGGAAAGCTGGATGCCGTCCCCCTTCGTGGCGGACCGGATGTTGTTCAGGTGCTTTTCCTTGCACGGATTGACCGGCATATCCATCTGGCGCGGGTTTTCACCAACGATCTGACCTTCGTAAATATCTTCCTGCGGCCCTACGAACAGACGTCCGCGTTCTTCCAGCGCCACCAGCGCGAACGGCGTGGAAACGCCCGTTTCCATGGAAACCAGGGTGCCGGTGGTACGCGTGGTGATATCCCCGGCGTAGGGGCCGTAATCCCGGAACAGGTGGGAGAAAATGCCGTGGCCGGACGTCAGGTTGACCAGCTCAAACTCAAATCCGATGATGCCGCGGGTGGGAATATAGGCCTGGATGAAGGTGTGGCCCGTGCCCTCCTTGGCAATCATGTCTTCCATCTGTCCCTTTCGGGCGTGCAGAAGCTTCATGACGCCGTTGGCGTGCTCATCCGGAACTTCCACGTAAATCGTTTCATACGGCTCCGTAAGACGGTCACCTTCATCCCTCTTCATGATCACGGTGGGACGGGAAACGCACAGTTCGTAATTCTCGCGGCGCATGGTTTCCACCAGCACGGCAATCTGCATGGCCCCGCGGGCGGAAACGGAGAAAACGCCGGCCTTGTCCGTATCCTCCACCTGGATGGAAATATTCGTCCGCATCTCTCTCATCAGGCGGTCGCGAATCACGCGGGAAGTTACATTCTTGCCGTCGCGTCCGCCGAAAGGCCCGTTGTTGATGGAAAACTCCATGGAAATGGTGGGCGGGTCAATCGCCACAAACGGGAGGGGCTCCGTATCCGCGGAACCGCCCAGGGTCTCACCGATGTTCACGTTTTCAAACCCCGCCACGCCTACGATGTTGCCCGCCACGCCGATGGCCGAATCCGTGGTGCCCAGGCCGGAATATTCAAACATGCGGGTCACCTTGCCGGAAATGCAGGTGCCGTCGCTCTGGTGAAGCCATACGGTATCCCCCTTCTTCACGGTGCCGGAGGTGATGCGGCCAATGGCCACGCGGCCCACGTAGTCGTCCCAGTCAATATTGGAAACGAGCATCTTGAACTCCCCTTCCGGATCGGCATCCTTAGGAGCGGGGATGTGCTCCACAATCTTGAACAGAAGAGGCGTGCAGTCCACAGGAGGTTCCCCCTCCATGGAATTCATGAAATAGCCGTCGCGGGCGGACCCGTACACAAAGGGAGCTTCAAATTGTTCGTCCGTGGCGCCCAGTTCCAGGAAAAGCTCCAGCACCTGGTCATGCACGGCGGCAGGGTCGGCATGGGGGCGGTCGATCTTGTTAATGACCACAATGGGCATCAGCCCTTCCTGAAGGGCCTTGCGAAGCACGAAACGCGTCTGGGCCTGCGGACCTTCAAAAGCGTCCACCACCAGCAGCACGCCGTCCACCATCTTCATCACGCGCTCCACTTCCCCGCCGAAGTCCGCGTGGCCGGGGGTATCCACAATGTTGATCGTGTAGCCGTTCCAGAGGATGGAAGTATTCTTGGCCTTGATTGTGATGCCCTTTTCACGTTCCAGGTCCATGGAATCCATGGCGCGTTCCTGCACGGCCTGGTTGGCCCGGTAGGCTCCCCCGCCTGCAAAAAGTTGGTCGACCAGGGTCGTTTTCCCATGGTCAACGTGAGCGATAATGGCGAGGTTGCGGAACTTGGAGGGGTCTGACATTGCGCGCGAGAGCTAAAAGCACTGGAAAATAAATGTCAAGCCTGCTCCATGAATACCTCCATATATTTTTAACGCGCGCGTGCCTCTCCCGTTGCAGGTGACGGAACTTTTGTTCTCTCCGGTGAATTTATAGCTTCCCCCCCTCTTCAAATGGGGCTATCCTGCTCTGGCATAAATAATTTCTAAATTCTAGACAACGATGAAGATTTGGTTAGATGGAAAGCTGGTGGAACAGGAGGAGGCCAAGACCTCCGTTTTTGACCATGGTACGCTCTATGGAGACGGCATTTTTTTTGAAGGTATCCGGTTTTACAACAAGCGCGTCTTCCGCCTGGAAGACCACATGGACCGCCTGTACAACTGCGCCCATTATCTGCTGCTGGACATTCCCTATACCCGGGAGGAACTCTCCAACGCGGTATGCGAAACGGCGGCGGCTTCCGGCCTGAGCGACGGCTACATCCGCCTGGTGGTTACCCGCGGCGTTGGCAACCTGGGGCTCAACCCCTTCAACTGCAAACGCCCCAGCGTCTTCATCATTGCGGATAAAATCTCCCTGTACGATCCCGCCGTGTATGAAAACGGGCTGGCCCTGATCACCAGCTCCGTGCGCCGCAACCGTCCGGACGCCCTCTGCCCCCAGGTCAAATCCCTCAACTATCTCAACAACATCCTGGCCAAGATGGAAGCTGTGCGCCAGGGCGTAGCGGAAGCCCTGATGCTGAACGACCTGGGCAACGTGGCCGAATGCACGGGAGACAACATCTTCATCGTAAAAGACGGAGCCGTCTTCACGCCGCCCGTCACGGACGGCTGCCTGGACGGCATCACGCGCCGCGTGGTGCTGGAAATCTGCCGGGAACTGCAAATCCCGGCGGAGGAAAAAACCATGAACCGCTTTACCATCACCTGCGCGGATGAATGCTTCCTGACCGGCACGGCAGCGGAATGCGTCCCCGTCACCAAACTGGACGCCTACCAGCTGGGTTCCGGCAAAATCGGTCCGGTGACCGCCCGCATCCTGGCCCGCTTCCAGGAACTGACCCAGACCACGGGAACAGCCTTCTAAAGCCTGGCATTTCCTTTTTGACAGCAAAAACGGCCCCTCCTGTCCGGCGGGGCCGTTTTTTTGCGCCACTGCATCAAAACCCGAAAGCGGCGCAACGCCATTCCATGAAATGTTCAGCTTGAAATCCACAGGAGGAGTGAAGCCGGAACATGAACGGATCAAACGCCTGTTTTTACAGTACGGACCATCAGGAAACACGGTAAAAGAACACATCACCCCGGCATAAACGGAATGCGCTCACCCGGGAATGAATGCCTCCCGGCCTTTAGGGCATACTCCACTCCAGAGCGAAGCGAAAGGATTCTTTAAAAAGCCGTCTCCGCCTTATCTCCCACGCACAAGGACAAAACCGGACACGTTCCGCTTCTGCCCCCATACCGGAACCGTTCCAGCCAGGAAAAAGGCGGGATTACTTCTTCTTCGGCAATCCGGTTTCCGGATCAAACTGCTTGGCCTGCTGGGCGTGCTCCTTCGTCTGGTAGAACCGGACGTAATCAATCAGGAACTTCACGGGATAACCGTTGCCATCCTTCGGAGCCTTTTCGCACCAGGTGCCGCCCACGGCGGAATTGAGAATGAGATAGAACGGCGTACGGAACGGATTCCCCGCCCCATTGGCATAATTGGTGGTATTAAGGTCAATGGACTTCACCAGCTTGTCATCCACCATCAGCTTGATGGAATCCTTGTCCCACTCCATGACATACGTATGAAAATCATCGGAGAGGTTATCAATCTTCACCGTGCCTCCGCGGGAAGCATCTTTCTTGGACACGCCGTCCGGGCTCAAATGGAAGGTGGAATAAACCACATCCGGCTGCTGGGAAATATTCTCCAGCATATCAATCTCTCCATTGACGGGCCAGCCCCACTTGTTCTTGCCAAGCAGCCAGATGGCAGGCCAGATGCCCTTGGTTCTGGGAACCTTGGCCCGAACTTCCAGTCTGCCGAACATGAAATTCTTCGTCTTGATCGTCGTCACGGAACCGGACGTGTAGGGCATGAATTTGGTATTCTTAATCCAGTCCGACGGACTCTTCTTGTAATTGATATTGGCGAACTTCTCAAAGTGGGTCTCCAGGACCAGGCAGCCGTCTTCCAGCCTCATGTTCTTGGGCCGTGCTGTATAGGTCTGCTGGGACCCCTGATTGCGTATCACGCCCAGCTCCGGCTTCCACTTCTTGGCGTCTATCTTGGACCCGTTGAACTCGTCACCCCAAACATAAACCCATCCGCCGGGAAGGGTCTTCGGAGGCTTGGCGTCTTCTCCCTTTACGGACATGCACAGGCAGGCGGCCAACAACACGGCAAACAGGCTCTTCTTCATACGGACCAATACTGTACTTGGAACCGCAGCCTTTCAAACAAAATACGTCCGGACGGGCGCCTTTTCCCTCCCTTCCCTTGCAGGATGGCGGAAATACCCTGTAAAATGGATAGAAACTCTCTTCCGCCGCATGCTATGATTACGGTATGAAGACCACTCCTTCACCCCGTGGCCGGGCCCTTCTTCATCAAACCCCCGTGGGGGCCATCGTCATCGTGGAAAACGGAACGGCCGTCACGCACGTTTTCTTTAGCCGCATGGTGCAACCGGAGCATGTGGAATGGGAGGAAACGCCCCTGCTGCGCCAAACAGCCAGCCAACTGGACGAATACTTTCAAGGTGGCCGCCGCATGTTTGACGTGCCCCTTTCTCCGCAGGGAACGGAATTTGAGCAAACGGTCTGGAAGGCCCTTCAAACCATCCCCCATGGGGAAACCAGAAGCTACGGCGATATCGCCCGGCAAATTGGACAGCCATCAGCCTGCCGGGCCGTTGGGCATGCCAACAACCAGAACCCCATCAGCATCATCATTCCCTGCCACCGGGTCATTGGAGCCAATGGAAAACTGACCGGTTACGCGGGCGGCCTGACTATCAAGCAATATCTGCTGGAACTGGAACAGGGTGCCGTGGCTCCCTTCATGCTGTTCCCGGATGCGGAACGCGCCCGATGGAATACCCCTGCCAGCTCGTGAAAACGGCGGAAAAGCTTGAATTGGCCTACTGCTGCGCGGCGTCCGCCGCCTGCGGAGGCGTCATGGACTTCAAGGCTGCCTTGGGAGACTCAATGCCGAGCCACTGAAGGGGCAGCAATTCTCCCGTCACCTTATAATGCTTGTAAGTCAACCCGGCAAAAACGGCCAGGAAAAACATCAGGACGGCATACAGGGCCATCCACAAATAATTCTTCCGCGCCGTACGGGTGGCCTCATCCGCCAATTGCTGCAAATTCCGCATGGCGGCGGAAGGAGCTGCCTCTTCCTCCCCCGCTTCGGTCGGCTCGGGAATGAGTCCCGGAGAAGGCTCTTCGGCAAACCGGAGCCTGGCATCTCCCAGGGCAATTTCGTCGCCATCGTAAAGAGAGGCGGCGCCCATGGGCGTGAGCCCGTTGATCTTGATTCCGTTAGTTGAACCCAGGTCTTCCAGAACATACGCGCCCTCCTTGAACTGAAGCAGGGCGTGTTCTCCGGACACGGACTGAAAAGGCAGCACTATTTCACAATGTTCGTCGCGTCCGATGCGGGCGAAATATTCGCCGTTCTTCGGAAGAACGATGGTTTTCTCGGAACCGTCGGGCAATTGGATGGAAAGGCGGGGCATGATTCACGGGCATCATGCCATGCCGACGCTGATTTTCAATCCAAAAGACCGTTTGCCCGGCATGCCCGGGAAAAAAGCGGTTGCATGCGCCTCTCCTTCAGAAGGCGGATTCCATGAAGTTCCATCATGCGGCTCCATTTTTCCAGACTTCTGACCAGCAGGAGTTTCCCAAAAGATATTCTTAATAGATAATTCACACACTTTAAATCCCCTATATAAAACGTCCCTCCGGATAGGGAATTGACATCCCGGACCCGCGGCGGCTAACATCAGGCATGAACGCCACGCAAGCATCAGCTTTCAAGGGATACAATCTGCTGACGGCCGCCAAATCGGTAATTTCCAAATACGCTGTATTTTCCGGGAGGGCTACCCGTTCGGAATATTGGTACTGGGTATTGGGGCAGACTGCCGTCCTGCTCCTGTTGGACATGGCCTTCACCATCTTCATGATCATCCTGTTTGCCTGCCATCATCCGCAGCAAATGTCATCAACTGAAACTTTTACCTATGGCATGGCAGGTGCCGTTCCCCTTCTGCTATGGAGTCTATTTACCGTGATTCCTTCGCTGGCCGTCACATGCAGGCGCCTGCATGACACCAACAAAGGCGGAATTATGCTGCTGCTTTATCTGGTTCCGCTGATAGGGGAGCATTATTCTTCTCATTTACTGCTGTGAAGACAGCCAGCGGGGAACGAACCAATACGGACCGTCGGAAAAATACCCGGGGTTGCCGTAATTTTCCGGAATTTCCTTTTGCCAAACAGCTTTCCGGTTCACTGGAAAAGTTAGCGGCACATGCCATGGAAAAGCCGTACAGTCCTGCACTTGTCTTGCGTTTTGGGGGGAAATGCTTCATATTCAGAACATGTTTGTTGACAACATCCGCATATTTGCCAGGGCAGGAAAGGGAGGAAACGGGCTGGTCAGCTTCCGCAGGGCCAAATTCGTGCCCAAGGGCGGTCCGGACGGAGGAGACGGCGGCGATGGCGGAAGCGTCATTCTGGAAGTGGACCCGCACACGAATGATCTGCGCTCCTTTTTCTACGACCCCAAATTGATCGCCACGGATGGAGTAGGCGGACAAAGCGCCAAAAAGCATGGCAAAAACGGCAAATCCGTCATCGGGAAAGTTCCTCCCGGCACCATCATCTACCGCAGCAATGCCTCCTCCATGGCGGAGGCGACCTGGCTGGAACGGGAAGGCGAAGGCATCGAGCTGGAAAAAATTGCGGACCTGACGGAAATCGGCACCCGGTTCACGCTGTGCCAGGGCGGCATCGGCGGCAAGGGCAACTGGCATTTCCGCTCTGCAACCAACCAGGCGCCTACGGAAGCCGAGATGGGAACGGAAGGGGAGGAAGGCGTCTTCTTCATGGAACTGCGCCGCATTGCGGACGCCGGACTGGTGGGCTACCCCAACGCGGGCAAGAGCACCCTGCTGGGAGACATCTCGGAAGCCAAGCCCAAAGTCGCCAACTATCCCTTCACCACGCTCCAGCCCATCATCGGCGTAGTGGAATTCGACAGCTTCCGCCGCTGCGTTGTGGCGGACATTCGCATCATTGAAGGCGCGCACAACAACCGCGGCCTGGGGCATGAATTCCTGCGCCACATCACGCGCTGCAAGGTGCTCGTCTTCGTTCTGGACATGGCCGGCAGCGAAGGCCGCGACCCCATTGAAGACCTTCAAAACCTCCGCACGGAAATCAAGCTGTACAGTGAAGATCTGGCCAAACAGCCCTGGTTCGTCGTCGCCAACAAAATGGACCTGGAAGGGGCGGAAGAAAACCTGGCCAACTTCCGCATGCGTTTTCCTAAGGTGGACGTCATCCCCCTTTCCGCGCTCAACGGAGAAGGCATTTCCCGGCTCAAGAGCAAGCTTGACGAACTTGTAGGCTATAAATTCGTCCGTTAAAACCATCCGTCCAACCCTCTCTCCCTTCCACATGACCGCTCCGCTTGCCGCAACGACAGACCCCGACCAGCTCTTGTGCCGTATCGCCGGAATTGGAGACCTCTTCGCCATTGAAGGGGAATTCGTCACCGGCAAGGAAATCCCCAGCGGCCACATCAACACCACTTACAAGGCCACCTACCGCAAAAGCGACGGGACGGAAGACTCCTACATCCTCCAGCGCATCAACGACTATGTCTTCAAGGACCCCAGAGCCGTCATGCGCAATGTGGAGAAAGTCACGCGGCACATCAACTGGAAAGTACTGCGCCGCCTGAAGGACTCCGCCGGGCAGACCCTCAACCTCTATCCGGCACGCGGCGGCCGCAACTACATCGACATTCCCGGCGACGGCATCTGGCGCTGCTACAATTACCTGGCAGGCACGCATACCTACGACGTGGTGGAAAACACCCGCCAGGCGTACCAGGCCGGATTTGCGTTCGGATCCTTCCAGGACTTGATTAGCGACATGAATCCGGACGACATCGTGGAAACCATTCCCGGATTCCACCACACCCGGAACCGCTTCAACCGCCTGATGGAAGTGGCGGCGCAGGATCCGCAGGAACGCCTTTCCACCTGCCTTCCGGAACTGGACTTCATCAAGGCGCGCGAGCAGGACGTGGACCGTCTGCTGGACCTCCAGGCCAGCGGCGTGCTTCCCACCCGCATCACCCATAACGACACCAAAATCAACAACGTCATGCTGGACGAGGATACGGACCACGCCGTCTGCGTCATTGACCTGGATACGGTCATGCCCGGCCTTGTGCTGTACGACTTCGGCGACATGGTGCGCACCGTTACCCCGCCTACGGAAGAAGATGAGGAAGACCTGGACAAGGTGCACATGCGCATGCCGATGTTCCAATCCATTGTGGAAGGGTATCTGGCCGCCGCCCAGGGCTTCCTGACCCAGGCGGAAATAGACCAGCTTGCTTTCTCCGGAAAACTCATCACGCTGGAAATCGGCATCCGGTTCCTGACGGACTACCTGGAAGGAGACCAATACTTCAAGGTTTCCCGTCCGGACCACAACCTCATCCGCTGCCGCACGCAGCTCAAGCTGGTGGAATGCATTGAACAGGAACTTCCGTCCATGGAGCAATATGTCAAGCGCGTGGCCAAGGGGATGTCCAGAAAATAGAGTGGGAGCTCTCCCTCCTTCTTTTCCATTCTCTCCGGGACGGCTATGCCGTCCCTTATTATTTATATTATTTGAACACTGCGGCGATTTCCATAATCCAAGAAACATTCCACGCAATCGCCACAGACCATGTTTGAAATACCGGATATTCAACTCAATCAATATGGCAAGCCGGCAAGGATCATGTATCTGGCCCCGTATGCCCCCGACGCTCCCGATTTCTCCAAAAAAAACCCTACACGGGCAACGGAGGCTATCCCCAGTACCACTACAACATTTACAAGGCCATTCAGGACATCGGCTATGACGTCGTCTCCTCCTCCAAGCCCTATTCCGTGCAATTCGCCAAAGGAAACGTGGACTATGTATTCTCCCTGATGAACAGGTTCGGCATGTCCAAGCCTGAAATATTCATCTCCTCGTACTGCGAATTCATCCAGGTCCCCTATTTGGGCGCCCCGCCCAACATCCGCGCCATTGCGGAAGACAAGCTCCTGACCAAGCTGGTATTCCGCTCCCTGGGCCTGAACATGCCGGAGGGCATCGGGCTTTCCGGGGAAAAAGGCATTCCGGACAAGGCGCCCTTTCCCGGCCCCTACTTCGTCAAAAAACGGTTTGGAGCCGCTTCCGGCGGTATTCGGGAAGACAGCATCTGCGGCTCCTGGGAGGCGGTAGCCGCGTGCGCCCGGCGCCTGATGGAGGAAGGACATGAAGTGCTCGTGGAACAATACTGCGAAGGCATTGACGTCACGGTTCCCGTGCTGGGGGGTGAAAAACCCGTCATCCTGGGATACGTGCAGCCGAAATCCGACAAACCGGGCAGCATCATCACGGAAGACCTGAAACTGCATGACCACCTGGGCTACCAGATAGTCTCCGTGCACGGCCTGGAACAGGACATCGCCAACGACGTGCAGAAAGTCTGGGACGCCCTGGGGCCGATGGACTATTCGCATCGACTACCGGATTGACTTTGAAAAAGGCGAACGGCGCATCCTGGAAATGAACATCTGCTGCCACTTGGGCAAAAGCGGCTCCATCTGCCTGGCGGCCACAGAACACGGCTACTCCCCAGGCGGACCTCCTCAAATACATCATCGCCTACAGCATGAACAGGCAGAAAAACCTCTGCCGATACGGCACGTGGCTTATCTGACCATGTGCGCCAACAGACATGGCCTCAAAGCCCACGCGCGGCCAATTCTCCGTCGTATCCGTGGGTTGCAGCACGATGTGGCATCTTTGGTAAAACTCCTGCTGGGATAGAGACCTCTGGTCATGGAACGTCTCCACCCAGTCGGGCGGCCTTCCGGTCTTCGCCTCGCTCCGCTGATCAAAGCCAAGAAAAAGTTCCTCTCTTCCGGACGGGTGAAGCGAAATTCTCGTAAATGTGCCACGTGTCCTTGCTGAATTGTCCTCATCCTGGCGGGAAATGTGCCCCGCGCCAAACCAGTCCGTGGATCGCTGGACAATGAAGGGAAAATCAGTCGTGTCAAAATACGGCTTGAACGTCATGAACCGGATGGACGGATCGGCATTCAAGGCTCTCAGGCGCGGCATCACGCTCTCCCTCACCTGGTCATTGGGAATAGAGATGAATATCCACACACATGTGCCTCAAACCTTCTGGTGGTAAAGCTCGGCTCCCGCCCCTCCATAGAGGGACGGAAACCCGATGATGTAGAGGACATAGTTAGTTATTCCATTGTAAGAATATCCCTAACATATGAATTGTTACTTATTCCTTATTGCCATGTCTAATATTTTTTAAGGCATTATCACATCCATCAGTAAAATAATTATCCTTATTTTGAAATAATATCCATTTCCTAACGATGCTGAGTTGATCTTTTTTGTATAGAATGATATATATAATCTACTTCTTTTTGTACATAGTCCCGTATTCTTTCTGAAAAACAAATTATAATAAGTTTATTCATCATCCATTCCTCAGTGTCTATCATATAATTATTTGCTCCTGATATTTCCTCCATATAGGAATTCCTGATAATAGAAGGGAAAAAAATATGAAAGGGCACAGGTCGATGAAAAATTGATAAACTCTGCATTGTGATACCATTGAATGGCAGGAACATCAATCCAACGTTTATTTAAAAAATGGTTTGACACATTCTGTTGCTTCATCATCAGGATAATCCGGATTTCCAATGAGCTCCCGAATGTTGGTTGTCGGAAAAAAAAAGAATTTCCAAGAGGAAACTCTTTTCCACTTCCTGAATCATATTATTCAGACTCTCATGGGAATAATAAGCCATATTTATATTAATTTTTTTGCTGCCCTATCTACCAAGTCAAGAGCATGAGTACAACCGGATTCATCGTTGTGCTTTCTATTTTCGAATAAAATCCAATTTCTGACTAAGTCAAGTTGTTTTTTTTTGTATACGAATGATAGATATCATTTGTAGTTTTTATCCGCCAATGCACTTCTTCTCCCCAAAAATTAATTCCAGTTAGTACATTCATCATCCATTCCCTCGTGTCACTCATGTACCTTTTTTCATTTGCTATTTCCTCAAGATAAGAAAGCCTTATGATTGACGGGAGAAAATAGGCAAGAGCACTACTTGCAGCAAAACTCACAAACTCGGCGTTATAGTACCATTGTATAGCAGGAACATCAATCCAGCGTTGGTTCAAAAACGGTTCGCCGCATTCTCGCCCTTCATCATCCGGATGGTCGGGGTTTTCAATGAGATCGCGAATACTACTTGTTGGAAAAACAGGAGTTTCCAACGGAAATGCTTTTTCACTTCGTGGATCATATTATTGAGAATCTCGGAAGGATAAATCATAGCCATGTTAATTTACGCTTTTTCTTTATTCTCATGCAATAATAACTCTCCGATTCATGCTAGGGCCAGTTTCCTGCCCACAGTGCAGACTTCCTGCCTAACTATTGGATCCATATTTTGCAGGCAAATGTACTTAATATCATCATATCTCTGCCTAGGGGAAAATAAAAGAACAGGTCTAGCATTGATTGAATTAAACTTTAATCAAACATGTAACAAGCTTATGAACTGTATTCTATAAAGGCTGCTTCCATTCTACTTTAAAGGACAGAAGATAGAAATTATATTTATGTTTAGTACTTAAAACATAATACTTGTTACAGACCTCGAACCAAATCCTGCTTTTTCCGATCCACTTTTTCAAAATGCCATCGATATTCATCAAACCGAAAGCACTGTTCTTCATCAAACGATGTGACTGGTGGGCGATACGGTTGGAAAAACAAATACCATATCCATTCATATTTTCCGTCTTCCCTTTCCTCTGGCCACAGAACAGGATAATACAGATAATCTTTATTATTCCATATATTCAAACCGATCTGCTTTCCCAGCAAATGAAATAAAAATTTCACGCATAATAATTCTGGTCGAGAGAGTTTTCCTACGCCTTCTTCTTCAAAAGATTCTTTCGATTCAAATCCAAGGATACCTAAATCCGATTCACCGATATAACGCGACCAGAAAAATCCGGCCCCATCTGTCACGCCATCTGCAACAAACACCTGTTTAGCCTCTTCTTCCGTGACAATTTCATCGTCCATACTTTAACGTGACCTACAGTATCACACTTGTGAGCTCTCCTCTTTCTCTGGATCCTGGTTTGGCAATGTCATGCCGTTTCGATCCAGCCGGGGGCTTACAGGGTTTACAGCCTTTCCGGGTAGCGATGACAACAGCCGCAGCCGCAGCCGCAACTCTTGCAGCTCTTCGAGATATATTAGATGATGATGTAATGCCTCGAGTCGCTCTTGCTATATCCGCGAGATAAGAAGGAGAGTTGGTCATCGCAGCATCCGGTGTTTTCACTGATATACTCCCAGTATAATCGATAAACGTGAAAAGATTATTATAAACCATTCTATATAAATTGAAATTACCATCCTCTCCAATGGGCTCCCTATTCAACCATCTACCGTTTAAAATATTATAATATCTGTAATTATAATATACCAGACCTAATTCATCATCCGCATATTCACTGGAGAAACGGAAGGGATTATCCTTCGCCATATTGCCTTCCATCCTGAGAACATTGCCGTATGGGCCGTATTCATACAGGGCGCGGCATTCTCCCTGGGTATCGAATAGGCCTGTAGTATTTTTCAACAGATCATGCGTATAAAAAAGGTTTTCCACATAGGTACCCGTTTCGTCGAATGTGGTCATTGCCAGGATTCGTGTTGCCGTGAACTCCATAGGATCCCATAGATAGGTTTTCCGAAGAACGGGTTGCACCGTTTCCGTTGCATTGGCTGCATCCAGTTCCGCAAGTTGGAGAAAACCACAGTAAATAAACCGTTTCCGGGACACCAGCACTTCTCCTTCATAGACTGTTTTTTCCACTCTCCTGTTCAGATAATCGTAACGGCATTCCACCCACTTGGTGTCCTGCGTGAAGCTGACGGCCTGATTTAGAGCATTATACTTTTTACCTCCCATTCGCCTGTAGAGGTTTTCACCTCCGTCCGGGCTTGTGATTTGGTCACCAGCCTGTTCCACCCGTCATAGGAATAGGTTTCCCCATGCCCGTCAGCATAGGTTTTTGCCGTCATGAGGCCGGAGCCTTCATCATAGCTCCACACGGTGGTATCGCCATCCGTCCGTTCACGCGGATCACCTGCAATGGTTTCTTCCGGAGCCCGGAAAGTTTTGAGTTCAATCAGCCTGTCCGCATCGTCGTAAGCAAAAACAGAGGCTGCGCTGCCGTACCATATTCAGCAGTCTTGCGCCCGAGCAAATCGTAAGCATAGCAAGCCGGTTTCCCCAGTGCGTCCGTGATGCAGGAGGGCAATGCCGTCGCCGGATCATAGGCAGTCGTAACCGTATTGCCGGCAGCGTCGGTTCTCCCGGTTTCACGTCCGGCAAGATCAAACATGATCGTGATTTCATTGTCGCGTGTGTCCGTAAGGATTTCATTTTTCCCCGTGGCCGTGTAGGAACGCGCCGCAGTCATAGTCATGTTTGCGAAATCCTTTCACCACGTTGCCGAAGGAGTCATAGTCGTAGAGCATCGGACCATGCCGTCCGTCCCTTTCCGCAACAGCCTGTTCTTTGTATCAAAACTGTATCGTTCATGGATGAGGCCGCCGTTGGCATTGGCCCGGGAAAGACGGACTACGTTGCCCCAGCCATCCGTTACAGATTGTTCCATAAGGACCGGTTCCCCGGCTTCCTGCGGTATAAGGGTGGAATGGAGAATCCCTTCTTCCGTGCATTCCGTTTGATAAAG